>ENA-UOOR01002292-UOOR01002292.1-fermentation-metagenome-genome-assembly--contig:-NODE-2292-length-19725-cov-54.419573_pt1 | contig 19725 bp, 12 predicted proteins | sample MGYA00245780_ERZ724029 | MGnify/ENA primary metagenome ERZ724029 (study PRJEB28704, sample SAMN03018315) | fermentation metagenome | biome: anthropogenic terrestrial biome; feature: soil... | reverse complement strand
TGGGCAAAAATCCGGTAACTCCGTATTGAGGTAAAATTTTGCAGATTTCTTTCAAATCTTCCGCACCGTTGTCCACCAGCATGCGGTGAATGCCGTGTATATGTAAATCAATGAATCCGGGAACGATAAAAGCATTGCCAGTGTCTGAGATTTCTCCTTGGGGCTTTTCCGGAGTGATCTTGATAATTTTCCCATTTTCAGTTATGAGATAACCTTCCAAAATTCTGTTATCCAAGATGATCTTTCCCTTGATACTTCTTTTACTCATGTTGTTGATTTTGTTTATCCCAACTTTTAATTTTGTATCCGAAATAACCATAATATGCAATAAATAAATAACACGGTATAAGTATCCAATAAGCTTTTTGAGTACTGTCAATTGTGTCTGCAATTAATCCATAAAGCAACGGTACAACAGCACCTGCAACTACGCTCATAATAAGCAGGGCTGAGCCTATTTTTACAAAGCGCCCCAAGCCTTCCAAAGCGAGTGGCCATATAGCCGGCCAAAACAGAGCATTCACAAATCCGAGTAGCGATACCATGAAAACAGAAACGGACGAATGACTATATATAACCAGTATTGCCAAAATACTACCTGTAATGGCTCCATATTTTAAAAGTTTCTCTTGTTTTATATATTTGGGTATCAGGATCATTCCCGATAGATAGCCCATTATCATTGCAATTAAAGTAAATGACCCGAAAAGTTTAGCCCGGGTTTCCGGAAAACCTAACGACATCCCGTAATTTATAATGCTGTCAATTGCCATTACTTCTGTAGCTCCGGCACAAAACAGGGCGATTACCCCTAAAACCAGGTTTGGAAATTGGAATACATTTTTTTTGTCGTTGTGTGTTGAAAGAATTTCGTGTTCCTCCTTCTCCTCTTCAATTTCAGGAAACCAATTGTTTTTTTTCAGAATAAAGGACATCACAACAAACAAGGCTGTAATAATTAAATAGGGAAATATTATTTTATTAAGTTCATCCTGTTGTACAATATTGGTCGCCCCATGCAGCAAGATACTACCCAACACCAGTTGTCCGATGATACCCCCGATTTTATTAGAGAACCCCATAAAACTGATACGTTTGGCGCCGCTTTCGTGGGGTCCCATTAAAGTAACATAGGGATTAATAGCCGTTTGGAGAAGTGTTAACCCGATGCCGGTAGTAAACAGTCCAACTAAAAAAATGGGATACGATGCCAATTTTGCTGCCGGGATAAAAAGTCCACATCCTGTTGCCATTATCAGTAAGCCCGTCGACATACCGTTTTTGAACCCGATCTTCTTCAAAACCATGGATGAAGGTATTGCCATTAGCGTGTAAGAGAGGTAGTAGGCAAAAGTGACCAAATAGGAGTTGAAGTGGTTTAGTTCAAAAGTTTTTTTGAAAAAGGCAATCAACGTACCGTTTACCCAGGTTAGAAATCCGAAAATAAAAAAGAGGAAAGCGGCTAATAGAAGGGCCTTTTGAAATTGTTCTTTTTTTTGCATATTCAACGCTTAAATTTAAAATAGTTTGTTTCTTTTTATTGTAGGATGTTGCTCTCCCCACTAAATTTAACTCGATTGCCGATTACATTGTAAGAGCTTAATGTAGATGATCTGGAGAGCATTTGTTATACGTTTTGCTGCTTCACAGACTCATCCGTTTTTATGCTTTCAAGTCTGACTCCTGTGTTGCCGCCTTTTCCCATACTGATGTCAACGGGTTGATTTGCTTTATAAGCACCGCACGTAAAGTCCGGAACTTCTATTGGCTCATAATCATTGGCTACGGACCATTCTGTAAGTGCGACCATTGAACTCCATAAGGCGGCATCATAAACATCTTGATCCAGGGGTGGAGCCGCATATCCGCACATGTTAAAGTGCTGTTTTCCGGATTTCCTAACCTCATTTAAGGTGTCGGCGAATTTTACATCTTCATCTTTTGATTTATTACATGAAATAATGCTTGGGCTTATTACTGCTCCAGCAGTAAGAGTCCCGGCCGATTTTAAAAAATTGCTTCTGTTTGTCTTCATTCAAAATAAGATTAATTTATTTTGTTTTAAACACTTTTTGTTGTCTTATAATTGAATATACATTATTCTATCCCAAAGTATTTTTTACCTTCTTCCCACAATTGTTCCAGTTCCGCATAATCCGGAGGAGTTTCAATAGGTAAGCGCCAGCCGCTTTCTCGTTGTTGACTTTCAGGAATATCTTTTAAAATGGGTTCGTAATACTTAAATAAACGCATAAAGGCATTGCCTAACAGAGGTTTGGTATGTATCATATTTGTATTGGTAAGTTTAGCACCAAAAGTAGTTTCCTTTTTAATTGCTTCAATTTTTGCTTCTACGTTATTTGTTGATGTTGTATCCCAGACTTCATCTCGCAATCGCAGATAATAAATATACATTCGTAACTGATCAATACGTTTTTGATATTTGGGAATATCTGCAACTAGCTTTGAGGCTTCGTCTAGATCTTTATAAGCATCCCTCAATGCTGATTTTGAAGCCAAAAATTGTTTTGGATCATAAGCACCAAACTCATCAAAATCTGACTTAATATCAAGTAAACTATTTTGGTTGGATGGTAATGTATCGAGAACCATCACCCCACGTCCATACCAGTGGGAGTAGTATCGTTCCATTGACTCCGCTGCAGGTCCGAATGCTTTTTCATAAAAGTCTTTTATCACTTCTTTTATATTTACATTCACATTCCAAAGTAATTGTGAACCAATATAGTAGTTTAAACCTCTAGGCCCCCAATTATTGCTTGCTTCAGTTACAAATGCCTTAGCATTATGTTTGTGATAAAATTTTAAATCTTTTTGGATGATTTCAGGTAAATAAATATCCAATAATGGATTATCCCAATCCCATTGATAAACACTCCAATAGCCTCTAATGCCCACTTGATTACATCTGCTGCCCCATAATTCTAATTGTTCTGACAGATTCAATGGTGTACGCCGATAGTGAGTTGTTGTTTGCACAAATATATTTTTGTGTAGTTTGAAAGAGGGCGGATGCGAGTAAGAGCTATATCCGTAACAACCTAAAAGAACTTCAGGATATTTTTCTGCCATTACATTCGCAACTTGATTTATCGCATTAAATAAAGTTTCGGAGACTGTACATACTAAGACTCCGTCAGGGCGAGTTGCAAAGAAAGTACCTCCTTCTTTTTTTATCTCTCCTCCTTGAGCTGTTCCGAAGCAGAGATCGCATTCACAAAAACCACGTCCGTCAGCAGGGGATAAACTGACTGAAGAAGCTCCATTTTTGGCCATTTTCAAAGCATATTGGGTCATTCGTTCTATTACTTCCGGGTGTGAATAACACAGCTTAGTTGCGGTTCTCTGTCCATCAACAAGAGCAAACCATTCCGGATGTAACTTAAAATCTTTCACAAAATCGATATCGTAATTTGTATGTCCAATATTTATAAATACAGGAGTTCCCATTCTGTTGTGGTAATCCCAGTTTAATTTGTCCGATACAGGTTTTTCATAAGTACCATAACCGTACCAAATAATTCTACCCATGTCGAAAGATGGTATTTGCTTTGAAGGAAAGAGAGTGATGGTTTGATTTTTAGGTATTTCTTCCCACTCTTTACCAGGGAAAAACCACCTGCACCCCTGGTCCATCAATATAGTATTTACAGCATGTCGGATGCCAAGAGAATTATCAGCGACAATAAATATATTTTCACCCTCTTTCCCAATTTGAAACCCTTCTTCCCCAAGGTGTTCAATATTTTTTTTATTCCAGGGGTAATTTGAAGTAAGACCAATATAACAGCCGTGTGAGTTTTTTTTGAACGGTTCAACTTTTAAGTTACAACCCGAAATTTGATTCACGTAAAACAACAGTGTGTTAATAGCTTCTCTTTGTTCTCCAATAGAATCATATGCTATCACTCCTCTTTCGCTATTTTCTATTATATTTGACCCTTTATCAAGAGGTAAAATATTCGGATCTACAAGTATTGTATACAAAGGAGTGCTTTCTTTGACCAAGATTATTGGAGAAGATATTTTCCCATTATGTTTTGATGTACAGGCAATTGAGACAAATATTAGTAAAAAGAAAATATTCTTAAGCAGAGTAATAAAAAACTTCATAATTTATTATTTAATTCAATAATTATCAGAATGAATCAATAGCTTTCAATTTTTTATGGCAATCTTTCAGACATTGGTATATATACCGCCATCATTGCTGTAGTATCCCAACCTTTTCCAGGAACTCGCTCAGCTCTGTTTCCATTCCATGTAATATACAGAATACTGCCTTCATCGTTAAGAGCAGTACTAAACGTGCCATCAGGTTCGTAACCATAATTATCTTTGTAATACCTGCCTACGAATGCCAGAATTTTATGTTTGCCAGTCTTCAAATCATATTGAATTATCGGTACATCTTCTTTAATAATTCCTCCATGTGCACCCGGCACGTAATATAAATATCGTTCTGTAACAGGGTCCAAATCCATGGAACAGGTATAGATCTGTTCTCCGACTGCGATATTTGTAAGCGTATCCAGCTTTTCCGTCTTTACATCAAAACGCCATATGTATGGATTTTTTGTACTGGTACCATATATTTTTCCTTCTTTTGACTCAACAGTTGCAGAAGTAACGTATGGAATTTCCGGGCATACGGTGATTTTATTTGTTGCCGGATCATATTTACGACCCTCTCCAATCCTGTAAAGAAGTTCATCTTGTTGCTTTAAATTTCCGGAAGTTCCCCAGTAAAGACAACCGGTACTCTTAGAATAGATGTAATAAAAAGGTGAGCCGCCGGCTGCTTTTTTCAGAAGCTTCCTATTCTTCATATCATATGCAATAAACCAATGTCCTTTATCAGGTGAGTCATTACCCGGTATTGTTCCGCCATAATAAATCATTCTGGCAGAATCTAAAACGCTGCCTGGAATAGTATGTTTTGGCATGGGATAATAGGCCACAATTTCCTGAGCTCCCGTTTCGGGATGAATACGATAAATATTGTCACCTAAATAACCTCTTTTATCGGTGGTGTTATCAACAATAGAACCGCGATGGGTAGAAAAATACAACCATCCGTCCGAATCAAATTCAAGCCGGTTATGTATTTTACCGGGGGTGTAATCCATTCCTTCCGGTATCCTGTTCTTACCCGGCTCTTCAAGAAATGACCTCAGATCAATTAACATCCTGATTTGTTTAGTCTTTGAATCATACTCGTATATTTGAGCATTACCTCTTGGTGAAGAATGATCACTGATAGCTGTATAGTATTTCGTTCCTTTAGTGACTCCATCGCTCCAGTTAGACCATAGTTCAGGAACATATGTCTGTCCGGGAAAAAACAAGAATTCAATTTTTGGAGGCGTTTTGGCAATATCTATTTCTTTTGAAATCTGCATCTCCGCCTGTGGATCTTGTTTCAAAAACTGAACAGTTGAATCAATTGCAATCTGTTTTCCATCCGGCAATGTTGGAGGCCAAACAAGATCTTCAAATTTTAATTGTTGAGGTGTTGCAACAGTAGCGAAAGAGAATGCAATTAATATGAGTACAACTTCACGCATATACACTATTAATTAATTGTTATTAATTGATTTGCTTTCACACCTTTCCTCGTAATTTTCCCTTTATTATGGGGTAAGATAACTTCAATATCAACGTTTGAAGTCTCTCCTAATCCAAAATGAGCAATCGCCGTTTGACCGGAAGCATAGCCATTACTGATACATATCTCATTACTACCGATCAGGTCTTCTGCCTGTCCCAATCGTCCAGCCTTGTACACCTTTATTTTGCTTCCTAACCCCATCGTATTGATGCCTTTAACATCTTGAATTCTAATTTTAATCCAGTTATTTGAGTTCACCGTCTCATTGCGAAGCAGCATCGAAGGAAATTCTTTCCACCAGCTTGCAAGGAATATATCCATTAGTCCATCATTGTTATAGTCGCACACCGGCCCGGGTGCCATATAGGTTATTCGCTTGTCATACTGTATTTTTAAGAATATATCATCCGTTCCATGAGTTCTCATATAATTTAATTCTTCGATCGTGGGGAAATCATTTACATCATTCGCATCCGTCACAAATTTTGGTATTCCTTTACCTGAAACGCCTGAATTCTTTGATATGATCGGGTGGACTGAATTGCCACTATACTTGACCGCGGAGGTGTATATATCGGGCCAGCCATCGTTATCAAAATCTTGAATTTCAACGTGTGGCGTCTTAATATGAATAGGGGGAAGAGCGGCTTGTAATGTAACTTCTTCGAACGATAACTCGTTGTTGATATCTCCCCTATTCAAGAATAACCTAATAGGTTGAGGATAAAACCATGGTAATTGAAAATGTGAACCCAATACGATATCCATTAATCCATCCCTGTTGACATCGCCAAATGCCACTCCACACACCATGTTGCTACCTCCCGACCACTGCCATTTAAACAGTTCATTCAACTTCTCGTTCTCGTGGAACCTACCTTTTCCTCCATTGATAAATAATCGGTTACCACCATCATTACATGCAATAAAGAAATCGGGCCAACCGTCATTGTTGATATCACATGCGGCGACACCGTAACCGGGGACATTATCGGGTATACCCGCTTCTTTGGTTACATCTATGAATTGAAGGTTCCCCATGTTTTTAAATAGTCTTGAACTTTTCGTCTCAGACCCGCTGTACCCGGGCATCGGATCGGATCCGGCCAATATATCCAGAAGCCCGTCACCATCATAATCAAAAATTGCAACACCGCGCCCTCCTAAATCGCTCGGACAAGCCCCGCTTGACTTAGAAATGTTAGTGAAATTACCTTTTCCATCGTTTCTGAAAAGGCTGTTTCCTATTGTCCCATCGGGAAGCGTTTTGTTTTTTCCCACCTCTAAAGGCATGCTTGCAAAATAGAGATCCAGATCGCCGTCGTTATCTAAATCAGCAAATACCATGCCTGTCGGCCTGGTTGGAAACCTAAACACACCTTGATCGTCAAATTCAAATTTCCCGTTTTTATTTCTAAAAAGCATATTGGTTCTCTCGCCATATGCAAAAACTCCCACGAAAAGGTCAGCCCATCCGTCACCGTCAATATCTCCCCATGCCGCACCGTGGCCTGAAATGCTATCAACTTTAGGTGATAGCCCGGAAGATTCAATCTGATCTGAAAATCTAAAAGATGTGGATTGTGCAGATATGTTTATCGCTAAAAATAATGCAATAAAGATTAGACTAAAATATTTATTTAACTTCATGATTTATTTATTATTTGCAAGTGACAAAAGATTTTATATCAAATTGTTATTTAATTTATCGTCAATAATTGATTCGATTTTACACTCCTTCTTATTATACTCCCTTTATTATGAGGCAAAATAATTTTGATGTCAACACTCGATATTTCACCTAATCCAAAGTGAACAATTGATGTTTGCCCGGAAGCATAGCCATTACTTAAACATATCTCGTTACTTCCAATTAACTCCTCGCTATTTCCCAATTTTCCTTCTTTATAAACCATAATTTTACAACCCACTCCCATGGCGTTAATCCCGTTTGCATCCTGAACTCTAATCTTGATCCAGTTATTGCTATTTCCTGTTTCATTACGGAGTAACAGCGAAGAAAATTCCGGCCACCAACTGGCTAAAAATATATCCAATAACCCATCGTTGTTGTAGTCACAGACAGGACCGGGTGCCATGTAGGTAATTCTCTTTTCACTCTGGATTTTATGGAAAAAATCACTTTGTTTATTGCTCCTCTCGTAATTCATCTCCTCAATTGTAGGAAAATCATTAACGTCATTAGCATCTGTCAAGAATTTCGGAATTCCTTTGTTTGTAACGCCAAGGTTCTTAGATATTATTGGAAAGATCGAATCGTTATTAAACTTGACAGCCGACGCGTATATATCGGGCCAGCCATCATTGTCAAAATCCTGAATCTCAACATGAGGTGTCTTAATATGTATGGGTGGTAAACCGGCCTGCAATGTTGCCTCTTCAAAACTTAATTCACCATTTACTTCACCTCGGTTTAAAAATAGCCTTACAGGCTGGGGATAAGACCAGGGAAGCAGGAAGTGAGCGCCAAGTACAATATCCATCAATCCATCCCTGTTCACGTCACCTACAGCCACTCCGCACACCATGTTATCGCCTCCGGACCATTGCCACTTAAACAGTTTATTCAGCTCTTCTATCTCATGAAATCCTCCATTTTTATTGTTTAAAAACAACCGGTTTCCTCCATTACTAGCGGCTAAAAAGAAATCCGGCCAGCCATCATTATTAAAATCACATGATACTGTACCATACCCGGGTACATTCTCAGGAATGCCTGCTTCCCTTGTAACATCTTTAAATTTTAAGTTTCCAAGATTTTTAAATAACCTTGAACTTTTCGATTCCGATCCGCTATATCCCGGCATGGGGTCTGATCCTGCCAAAATATCCAACAGGCCGTCTCCATCATAGTCAAAAGCAGCAACTCCACGCCCTCCTAAATCACTTGGGCAGGCACCGCTCGATTTTGAAATATTTTCAAAATTGCCTTTTCCATCATTACGAAAAAGGCTGTTACCCGAGGCTCCATTCTGCATTCTTCGACCATCTCCATTTTTGTTACCGGTTTTTATAGGCATGCTTGCAAAATAGAAATCAAGATCACCGTCGTTATCTAAGTCTGCAAATACCATTCCAGTAGTCCTGGTTGGAAATCTAAACACCTCTTGATCATCAAATACAAATTTTCCGTTTTTATTACGAAAAAGCATATTTGTCCTGCCTCCATATGAGAAAACTCCAACAAATAGGTCGTCCCAGCCATCGCCATCAATATCTCCCCATGCTGCACCATGACCTGCAATACTATCGGTTTTGAGAGACAATCCAGAAGCTTCGATCTGATTTGAAAACGTGAAAGAAGTTGATTGGGCTGATAAGTTTGTCGCTAAAAATAATGCGATATTGATTAAACTAAAATATTTTCCTAACGCCATAATTTATTAATATTTGAGTGACAAAATCCGTTACATCTTACTTTAATTTATTATCAATAATTGATTCGATTTTACATTTCTTCTTATTATTTCCCCTTTGTTATGTGGTAAAATTATTTTGATATCAACATTTGAAATTTCACCTAGCCCAAAGTGAACAATAGCGGTTTGTCCGGAAGCATAACCATTGCTCAAACATATTTCATTACAACCAATCAACTCTTTGTTATCGCCTGATTTTCCCTCTTTGTAAATCATGATTTTACAACCAACACCCATACTGTTAATCCCGTTTACATTCTGAACTCTAATCTTGATCCAGTTATTGCTATTATCTGTTTCATTACGGAGTAACAGCGAAGAAAATTCCGGCCACCAACAGGGTTCAAATAAATCCAATAGCCCGTCGTTGTTATAATCGCAGCTTGGCCCGGGCGCAGAATATGTAATCCTTTTTTCTCTCTGAATTTTAAGAAAAAAATCACTTTGTTTATTAGTCCTCTCGTAATTCATCTCCTCAACTGTGGGAAAATCATTAACATCATTGGCGTCTGTTAAAAATTTTGGAATTCCTTTGCTTGAAACACCAAGATTCTTTGATATTATCGGGTAAATAAGGTCTCCTTTAAACTTAACCGCCGATGTACTTATGTCAGGCCATCCGTCATTATCAAAATCCTGTATTTCAACATGAGGAGTTTTAATATGTATGGGTGGCAGTCCTGCTTGTAATGTCACTTCTTCAAAACCTAATTTACCATCAACCTCGCCTCTGTTTAAAAATAGTCTGACAGGCTGAGGATAAGTCCATGGAAGAAGAAAGTGAGAGCCAAGAACAATATCCATCAAACCATCCCTATTTATATCACCCACAGCCACTCCACACACCATATTGCTTCCTCCAGTCCATTGCCAGTGAAATAATTTATTCAATTCTTCGTTCTCATAAAATCTTCCATTTTTGTTGTTGATATACAATTTGTTTCCTCCATCACTGGATGCTAAGAAAAAATCAGGCCACCCGTCATTGTTAAAATCACACGATACTGCTCCATAACCGGGTACACTATCAGGAATATCGGCTTCCTTTGTGACATCTTCAAATTTTAGGTTACCTAAATTTTTAAATAGCCTTGAAGTTGTTGATTGGAATCTACTATGCCATTCTTCTGGACGCGGATCAGAACCGGCTAGTATATCTAAGAGACCATCTCCATCATAATCAAACACTGCAACACTTCGTCCTCCTAAATCACTTGGACATGCTCCGCTGGCTTCTGATATGTCTTTAAAATTACCTTTCCCGTCATTCTGGAATAGCCTATTTCCTGTTGATCTATTTGGCAATCTTGACATACCACCTTCATCAGCGCTTTTCTCAGGCATACTGGTAATATAGAGATCAAGATCACCGTCGTTATCTAAGTCGGAAAATACCATTCCGGTAGAGACAGTTGAAATTCTAAATACTTCTTGGTCATCAAAAATAAATTTTCCGTTTTTATTACGAAAAAGCATATTCGTTCTATCTTCGAATCCAAATACTCCTACAAAAAGATCTTGCCAGCCATCGCCATCGATGTCTCCCCATGCTGCGCCATGCCCTGCAATACTATCAACTTTAGGCGATAAACCTGCAGTTTTAATCTGATTGGTAAATGTAAAACTTGTTGTTTGACCCGATAAACTGAGAGTCAAACAAATAATTGTAAAGAATAAAAATAATAGTTTTTTTACTTTCATGATCTATTTCCGAGTGAGATGTAATACTTTAATGTCATTAAATCCTTCCCTCCCATTAGTGAAAAAATATAATGCCTTTGCCCATGTTTCTATCTTACAATGTTATTTGTCGTTTGTTAGAGGTTTCCAATTCAAATTAATTACAGCTTCTCTTTTACTTTGAGGTAATGTAAAACTCAAAAAACACAAAAAAAATTTTCGCCTTTTGGTTGAATATCTCCATTAATAATTTTGAGTCTAATAAAAAATAAATGAAAACTTTATTAAATATAAGAAGGAATGAACCTCCTTATATTTAATAAAGCCAAATTTCTAAATTTTACTTTGTTAAGTTAGGATTCAATAGTGTTTCTGAGTAAGGATAGGGAAGGTACATTCTACTGTCATTCCAGGTACCTTCTACCGGGACCGCTTCTTTTCGGAATATACTAGGCGCTACTTCTATCAAAGGATTTTGTTTTCTGAATTCAAAATGATCTTTATATCGATACATACGAAACATATCGCGTGCACGATTCGCGAAACCGGCATAATCAAAACCTGCCGTTTCCCATCCATGTTCATTATATGCAGCCTCAGCCAGTTGCTCAGGAGTCATTCCGATATTGTAGATATTTGATTCTTTGCCGTCTGCTCTGTTCCGAACCTTATTCAATAAATCGACAGCTTTTGCATTAATTTGTCCTGAACGGCCAATTGCTTCCGCATACCAGCAATAAACTTGAGAAAGTCGAATTGCCTGATGTTGTCTTTCTCCATAAATATCCATTACAAATTTTTCAGTATAATCAAATTCTTTTCCTCGGTTACCTTCAACGTTTTTCATGAATACAGGTGCAACTACTTGCCTTGAAGGAGGATTGGTATCATACCACCAGTCATATAAATTCCCGTCAGACAGCATAATTTTTGGGAAATATGTTACATCTTTGCGTGGCCCGTCAGGAAAATCTTTCCAAAACTTGATTTCTCCATGAACGTCATCCCAGCCTTGTTGGTACTGATCGAACAGGACATCGGTAATGCTCGATATATTTGGCGTCCGATCCTTGTTATAGTAAATGCCTAATAATGTTTCAGGATTTTTATCGTTCCATTCCCACGAAAAAACTTGTTTGTACTCTGGTAATAAGCGATAATAATAAGTACCATTTTCAGCCCCGTCAATTACCTCTTTTGCCTTACTGGCAGCTAACTGATAATATTCAGTTCCTTTATTTAACGGCCAGCCTGCCATCGCCATGTAAACATAAGCCATTGCGGCTTTTACCGCTCCCTGGCTGACTGCTAAATTAATCCCATTCCGGGCATAAGGTTGCCTAGTATAATTTATCGGACATTTAGCTTCGGCTATTTTCAGGTCGTCTACAATCAGCTTGTAAATTTCTTCTTCCGATTGTATGGGTGCGCTATAATCGACATCTTCAGTCAGAACTATGGGAGCTTTACCCCAAACAGTAACTATATAAAAATATGAATAAGCTCTCCAAAAATGTGCTTGACCAAGAGCTACGTCTATTTGTTCTTTTGCAACATCAGGTGTTTTCTCTACATTGTTAATAATAAAATTGGCAGCTTTAATAATTTTCCATTGTGTCCCCCAAAAAGCTGGCATCCAGGCATTAGCACTTGATGTGGCAAATTGGTCGTGCTCTCTGAGAAATTGTTTATTGCTTGCCGGGTGAGTGGTAATATCATCACCGACCATAAAATTGTCTCCTGAGTAGTAATTACCTGCATGGTTAGACGCGATAATTGAGTAGAGTGCATTTATTGAAGCATCAATATCATTATTGTTGGCAAAAAAACTTTGTGTCGCCAACCTGCCTTTCGGATCTTCAGTGATTAAATCATTACATGAGGTCATCCCCATAGCTAGAAAAGCACATGTAAAAATTACTGATATTAATTTATTTGAAATTTTCATATACATAATTTGTTATTATATTTATCAAAATGTGAATTTTGCGCCAATAGTAAATGTTCTTGGCACGGGATACGCTCCATAGTCAACTCCTGAATACGAGTTATAAACTTCAGGGTCCATTCCGGTATATTTGGTTAATGTAATCAAATCTTGCGCACTTAAAGTGAATAGTATATCTGAGAATTTCACAACATCTTTTGACAATAAATAGGATATACTTATATTCTTTAATTTTATGAAAGAAGCATCTTCCAACCAAAAGTTTGAATTACCATAGATTTTGTTGTTGGAATTAGTATAGCTGGGGTATTTAGCTTCAGCTTTATCGGTTACATAATCCCAATTTTTGTAATAAGCATCACTTATATTGATAAATTTGAATCCAGCAGTTGGAGAACCAAGCAAATATTTAGTCCAATTTAATCGACTATTTCCAGCGGCTCCATTCAAAAAGATATTTATGGTCCAGTTTTTCCAACTTAACATGTTATTCCATCCGAACGTCCATTTAGGGCTAGCTTGCCCCTCAAGCTTCTGATCCTTTCCTTGAGGATTGGTAACTAAACTTCCGTCTGCTGTTTCATATAGATTGGCACCTTGGTCATCAAAACCTGCAAATTGAAATAAATAAAACGAGTCATACGGATAGCCAATTGCCATGGCCGTTAAATCCCCACCGTAAGTAGATTCTGAACCAGTAATTCTAAATGTTTCACCGCCTAAATCTACTACTTTATTTTTCACATATGAAGCGTTAAAATTAGTCTCCCATGTAATATTATTACTGATATTATTTAAGGGATAAGCCGTAACGGAAAAATCAATTCCACTGTTTTTTATTTCTCCCTGATTAACCCAGAAATTGCCTCCTCCATCATATAAGGGTACTGGTTTCCTAAAAAGTAGATCAGTAGTTCTTTTATCAAACCAGTCAATAGAAAAAGATACTATTCCCTCTAATATGCCAAAATCCAATCCTATATTAGCTTGGCTTGTCTTTTCCCATTTAACATTCGGAGTAGCAAATGTGTTTCCCCAATAACCTGTATAGTTAGTTGGAGTACCCCAACCATAAGAAGTGGAGGAAAGCATTCCGAGTGTACTATAAGCATCTATATCCTGATTACCTATAATACCATAGCTTGCCCGTAACTTTAATTGATTAAAAGTTTTTTGGCTACTCATAAAACTTTCCTTGGCAATATCCCATGCTGCGGATATTGAAGGGAAATATCCCCATTTATTGTCTCCTTGAAATTTTGAAGAACCATCAGCGCGAAATGTGCCGGTTAAGAAATAACGATCGGCGTAATTATACATGATGCGCCCCAGGCCTGAAGCAATCCCAACGTTTGTGTAACCATTACTCGGTGTCTTCGTAGCGGCATTTTCAATATTCCAATAACCAACTATTTCATTACTTAAGTTCCTGCCATCTACACTAAGAGAGGTAATAGTGTTACTACTCGTTTCCCATACACCTGTTGCAGTTAGGTTATGTTTCCCATACTGTTTTTGCCAAGTCAGGTTATTGGTATTTTGCCAATAACGACCCATGGTGCTACCATTGGACATATTATTTATATATCCCGGAGCAATGAAATGAGAGTTAAAAGTATATGATGGAGTGTGAAAATAATTATAACCTCCTTGCACATCAAAAGTAAGACCATCAATGATTTTAAACAATAGAGAAACATTTGCATTTAAATAATATCTTTCAACGTCAGATTCACCTTCTGTTGATGTGGCGTATGGGTTATTGAATAACGCATTGTATGGATCTCTATTATACACTCCGGTTTCTAGATTCTTCATCTCCATTGTTGGTGAATAGGCCAACGTATAAAGCATATTAAAACTACCGTTATGCGTAAGCGTTTGGGCAGCATTTAGTTTAGTACTCAATTTAAGCCAAGGTTTAATTTCTGAATCAATATTAGCTCTAAGGCCGTATCTCTTATAGTTGGTTGTAATGGTAACGGCATCCTGATCCAGCAAATTGCCGGAGACGAAATATTGTGTTTTCTCATTTCCTCCGATAAAAGTTAGTTTATAATCTTGAGTAATTCCTGTCTGAGTCATCAAATCGATCCAATCAATACCTTTTGTTCCGTTTTTATAGGCTTCCAAATCGGCGGCGGAAATTGTATTTGCACCGTTTATATCATTAAGTGCCAAAGCATATTCGTAAGTATCTAGTAAATCAAATTTATTCACTAATTGAGAAGCACTTATTTGTGAGTCAAAGGTGATTTGCATATTTCCGGTTTGTCCTTTCCTTGTAGTTACTAATATTACACCATTTGAACCGCGGGAACCATAAATTGCTGTAGCTGAAGCATCTTTGAGGACTTCGAGAGATTGGATATCGGACGGGTTAATCCCATCTAGTCCACTAGAGCTGACAATACCATCTACAACATACAATGGATCACTGCTCTTATTAAGAGAGGTAGTACCACGGACTCTAACTTTTACGCTTCCACCAGGAATACCACTCAATGACGTGACTTCTACTCCGGGAGAACGCCCCTTAAGAATGTCTTGAACATTTCTTACGGGTTGATCTTTAAATTGTTTCGTAGAAACCGATGAGACAGCACCCGTTAAGTCACTTTTCTTCGCGGTTCCATATCCAATGGCTACAACTTCGCTAAGCATTGTTGTTGACTCTTTCATAGTAATGTTGATCGTAGTCCTACTGTTTACAGCAATAGATTGAGACTCCATACCTATATAGGAGATTTCTAAGATTGCAGTCGAGGGAACGTTGTCCAGGGTGTAGCTGCCATTCACATCAGTTACGGTGCCCTTACTGGTACCTTCAATCTGTATAGAAACACCTATCAATGTTTCTCCTTTAGAGTCAGAAACAACACCGGTTATAGTGTTACTCTGAGCATTCACACATAAAGAGAGTATCCACATAAAAGCGAATGACAATCCTTTAATAAGATTCAATAGTTTTTTTCTTTTCATATGGTTATTAAATTAAAAATGATAAATTAGGTCACAATATTTCGGTAAATATTCAATAAACAAATTAATAATCAATGTTTTATATAAAAAAGTCTAACAAAAAAGATGGTTAAGTATCTGATTATCAATATCTTTATAGTAATAACAAACACTGTAAAGATGGACAGAACCAGCGTACTTAACCAATATAGGGATATCTGTAGTGACGTTTTAAATAAACTAACTACGAAGTAAAACAAAAGTTTCAAATCGTTCCTTATGGAGACATTAATTTTATACATAATCATCTCCAGCAGGATTAATTTCCTCCAGATGTGAAGGTATGGCTCCTCGTGTGAACAACGATTCCGCCAGAACTTCTCGAAGGACTTTGATTGGTTTGAGTTTAACCTTTCTTTGTCTGAAAGGATATTAACCGGAGATCGCAAGACGATAGCCATTGATCCCAGCTATATATCCAAATCAGGAAAGTGTACTCCCTGGACTGGTTACTTCTGATCGGGTACAGCCGGACAGGCAAAAAAAGGATTGGAAATTCTCGGAGTAGGCCTCATTGACATAGACAATAAAGACTGCATCAGTCTTCAGGCTGTTCAGACACCGGATGGTAAAACGCTGGAGAGCAACGATATCAACCTGATTGATTGGTACCTTCTTGTACTAAAATCAATGGAAGAAAAACTTCACAAGATAAGCCCTTATGTGGTAGCTGATTCCTATTTCTCCAAAATCAGTTTCGCTACCGGTTTAAAAGAAATGGGCCTACATCTTATCAGCCGTTTCAGAGATGATGCCGTCCTGTTCTTTCTCACACTGGAGAAACCAACGGGTAAGAGAGGCAGGCCTAAACTTTACGACGGCAAGATTGATATGGCTAATCTTGATAAATCAAGAGCTGAAAAAATCGACATTGACAATGGAGAGCTTTATACTCTGGCAGCCTACTCTAAATCACTAAAGCAGATGGTACGACTTGCAATTTGGTATTCAAAAGATGGGAAAAACCTAAACTGTTTTTCTCTACCAACCCATATATGAGCGGTAAAGATGTCATGGAATATTATCGTACTCGTTTTCAAATTAAGTTTTGTTTCCGTGATGCAAAGTCTTTTACAGGATTAATGCAACCTCAGGCAATGGATGTTACTGAGCTTTCTTTTAACTTTAATGCATCTCTTACCTCGGTAAACCTTGCAAAGGTACTGGCAAAGGAAAAAAGAATACCTTTTTCAATGGCGTCTCGTAAAGAAATGATACACAATGCTTACCTGCTTGAACGATTTATTTGCGTGTCCGGCATGAGACCGAACAGAAGATTATATGATAAACTTGTTAAAGAACTCGTGGAGTTTGCAGCCATTGCTGCATGACTCTTCATTGTATTTTTAACGGGCTATTGAGGTAATAACATTAATGTTAGTTATTATATATATTTCTTTAACAAAATTATAATTAGTTTTCTTTTATTAAATGATAAAATACGAAATATAACTGACAAAATGACAAAAACGTATTCATTTAATGCATTAGTATAAAAGTCGTTATCTGAAAGTCTACTTTCAATTAAATATTAATAAGTTAATAGAATGTTTTGCATCATATGATTCTTAATTCTTACAATAGTTTTATTACTCTTTTCGTCATAAAACCATCCATCTCTTGCCGATTTTGTAAAATCACCAACACCATCAAATTTTTGAAGCAGTTCACTGTCGTTATTTAGAATCTTTGAAGGAGAGATACTTTTATCATTGTGAATTCTGAATAAAAAATCTTTATCGGAATTACTCCAATTAACTAAGAGTTGTTCGTTCATGTTCTTCACTTCAAAATTTACTTTATTCCCGGTATCGTCCAGCAAAAAACTACTTAATCCCTCTTTCTTCGGATAAATTACAATTGTAATGAATTCTTTTGATTCTTTATTTCCGAAACCTGTATAATTGTTCTCTACCTGCATTGGTATTATTGCTCCTTCTTTTATATATAAAGGAAATTTGTAGAGTCCTTCTTTATAGGTCAACCATGTAAGAGTTTGCTTTCCCTCCAAAACAATGTTGTCATCCCAAAAATAATACCATCTTCCTTCAGGCAGGTAATACTCCTTATGCTCTTTCACATCAGTTACCGGTGCAACCAAAAAAACCTCACCAACAGTAAATTCATTATCAACCCTCCAGGTATTAATGTCATCCTGAAAATCCCAAACCAAAGGCTTTGTTATGGGTGCTGCAGTTAACTGAGACTCTTTTGATAGAGTGTTCCATAATGGAACCAATTCAGTATGCAACCAACTTAAATAACGGTAATGTTCTTGAGCTTCCGGCGAATACCACCAAGGCATGTGCAAAGTTTGCATTCCCGGGGTGAAAGCGCCAAATTGTGCCCATCGAATCCAGACTCTTTCAGGAGAAGGTTTATCAACAAAACCACCAATGTCTGTTGTTAAAAAAGGGAAACCACAAAATGCAAGGGAGAGCATAGAACTAACTGAATAAGGTAACCCGCTGTTACTAAATGTACCTGTAAGGTCACCCGGCCACTTAAAATTGGTGTAAGATGACGACCCTATCCAGGCAGATCGCGGAATCATTAAGAAATCATCATCATATTTTTTCTTTAATGCAGAATAAAATGTTTTGTTATACTCTAATCCGTAAGAATTATGATAATCAGCGCCTAAACGCCCTCCATGAAGTTTTGAATCTTTTGCTAAATCTTGTCCATCATCAAGCTTGAACCCTTTTAAACCCAATTCAAGGGATTTTTCTATCTCTTTTTGCCACCATTCAGATGCATCGGGATTATAGAAGTCGATATAATTGTCAGAAGTACCAATGGCTTCACCAAAAATATTAACTTTAACCGAGTCAGCAACGACTCTCTCGGTATCGGGCTTTAACGCTAAATATCCGTTATTAAACCCTTCGCTCCAGTTAGGTGATTCATTTGTAGTATATGGGACAGTCCAGCCTAAACTTTTTATTCCAAGTTGATCTAAATCTTCAACAAGTTTTTTTAAATCTGTAGAAAAGGATTTATTTGGAATAAATGATGTGCGAGCCGTTTGCCAAGGTGGCTCAAACCAAGTTACAGACACGGGAATATCCATTTCTATAAACTTCTTCGCGGTCGATATAAAATGTTCTCCCTTTAATGTATTTAACCTTCCTTCGGGCTGGACATAAATCTTATATGGATAAAAACTGCTCCCGCCATCACCCGGGCTAAAAGGGTCCGCCATCAGCCAAAACCAAGGTTTAAATGCCCATCTTGGAGGTTTGGCGGGCATACCGAATATTGAAAAGAAATTTTTCACCGTAGAAGCAATCGATTCTCCCAAAACAATGTTAATGTCTACACCATTTGAAGTAGCATCGAATATCAGCTCATCCGATCTGCTTTTACCTACATCAAAATTAACTAAACCACCATAATTTAAGAAGAATGCATAATTGTTTGTCGAGACATAATAGGGCATATAAGCACACTCATCTGGAGTACCTATTCTATTCCATATTTTGATAGATTGCCCTCTCTGAGCTACTTGTCCATTCCACATCTCTCCGAACCCGTAAATCTCCTCCACGGGATTCAGTGTAACTACACCCGATGATTTTTCAATTTCATGTGTCGGGCTGTTTATTTGAATGTTGTAAGCATAATCGCTTGTTTTTTTTACTGAAAGCCGGAAGGTTATATCATCTACCTTCATTTCTAAAAGAGTGTCTCCTTTGATAACAAGCTTATTACCTGCTCTTTCTTTATCATCTTTAACTTCCACCCACTTACCTTCAACATAAAAAGAATATGGGCCTCCGTTTGCAAAAACAGACTCATTTTCATTATTTATCACCCTTATATTCCAGGAAGCTTTATCAATAATCAATTCTTGAAAAACATTGTCTGCTGTTATACCGGAAATGGGAAACAATAAAAAAAATAAAAAGATGAACGAGGTTATTTTTATTTTATTCATTATTCCTTATTTATCAATAGTTCGTTAAAAATATAGTTTAGAGTCACGCAGCAATGGCTGCAAA
>ENA-UOOR01002291-UOOR01002291.1-fermentation-metagenome-genome-assembly--contig:-NODE-2291-length-19727-cov-28.086722_pt1 | contig 19727 bp, 21 predicted proteins | sample MGYA00245780_ERZ724029 | MGnify/ENA primary metagenome ERZ724029 (study PRJEB28704, sample SAMN03018315) | fermentation metagenome | biome: anthropogenic terrestrial biome; feature: soil... | reverse complement strand
ATCAATTAAGACATAGAACGAAATGTTGGAAATGGATGGTTGATGAACTTAACATTGTCTGATAAACTATATTTATAGCAGAATATGGTTAACAATGGAGCGAATTTACATAGGCACATATGGTACGGAGGGGATTCCATGACAATGATTAATATCGCAATTTGTGATGATGAGGTTCCTATTCTAGAGTTTGTGGAAAGGAAAATAGATCATTTTTATTTATTACAAAATATTACAGTGAATATAATGAAATTCACAAATGGCAGCGCGCTTCTTGATGCTTGCCGGAATACCAACTTCCATCTGGTTTTTCTGGATATCGAAATGCCGGATCTGTCGGGGATAGAAGTAGTTTCAAAATTGCGTTCGGTATATGATGATATGGGGATCGTCTTTCTGACAAGCTATGAAAACTATGTGTTCGAATCGTTTCAATACAGGCCGCTTCGATTTATCAGAAAGTCGAAAATAGACAGTGAATTAGAGGAAGCTCTGGAAGCTTTCCAAAAAATCCTGGATAGTGAAAAGAACTATTATTCCTTCTTTGCCACTGATGGGGTGGTTCTGTGGAGAGTGGATGATATCCAGTATATGGAGGCTTTTCAGCATTATATTTACATTCATAGAAAGGACAAAAGTATAAAGGTCAGAGGCTCTCTGGATAAGTATGAAAAGGGGTTCGGAACCTGGGGTTTTATCAGAATACATAAAAGCTATCTGGTCTCTTATAAGCATATCTATTCGATTAATGCGAATGAGGTTATCTTAACCGATCAAAAGAGGCTTCCGTTGAGCCGAAGAAGAAACGAAGAAGTGAAAGAAAAATTTATTAAATATACAAGGAGACTAAACTGACATGATTGAAATCGTCATAGCAATAATCGAATGTATTATCATTGCAAATTTTGTTATCAAGTCACTGGAACCAAAAAAACCGAACAGGAAATGGCTCCTTTATGCCGTATTAACGGCGCTGCTTTTACTTGATCTACATGTTGGAAAAATACTTTTTAAAAGCGAAAGTATCACCGGAATCGTGCAAATCATAGTAAGTCTTCTTTTTAGTCTGCTGTTTTTAAAGGGATCCCTCTATAAGAAAATATTTATTTCGATCATAAGCAACCAGCTGATTCTTATCATCAATGTATTGATTATGACAATTTTAAGTACGCTTTTGAAAACAGATATTATGTTCCTCATAAAACAGCAGAATGCGATCTGGCTTTATGCGATTCTACTGTCAAAATTGTGCTATTTCCTAGTCACCAGCTTCCTCCTATCCTTACAGAAAAAAGTCTCCTATCAAATATCGCTGAAAGAAGGAGGGGCAATCCTGTTAATTTTCATTGCGACCCTGTTTATTGGCATTGCTATCCTGGAGCAGAATATTATTGCGGGCAACTATGAGAATTATTACTTAAATATTTCGATCATAGGGCTGATTGCAATCAATGTATTGTCTTTCTGCGCATTGACCTTTATCAGTAAAGAAAATGATAGGAAGCTGAAATATTACCTGCTTGAAGCACAGTTGGAGAATCAGAAAAATGAAATCCTGGAGGTACAGAAACAATATAATGAAATTCAGAAATTGCGCCATGATTTTAAAAATTATATTCTTTGCACTCTAACCTTATTAAAAGAAGATAAAATATCCGAGGCAAAAAAATATCTGGCCGATATTGTAGACGAAAAATTGGTACCGGAACAAGCCTTTCTCCATACAACAAGCAGCACTTTAAATGCGATCATCAATGCAAAACTAAATAAATGCAGGCAATGCGGGATTGAAATTCATTATAACGTGGTGGATCGGATAGAAATCGATGATATCGATTTAAGCATATTATTTGCAAATCTATTTGACAATGCGATCGAAGCATGCGTGCATAATACATCAAAATCAAGCATCTATCTTATGGTTACCTATGAAAAGGCATATCTGAATATCATAATGAAGAATACAATTGAAAAACCGGTGCTAAAGCATAATCCCCAATTAGTAACAACTAAAAAAGATAAAAAGAAGCATGGCTATGGATTAAAAACAATCGATGATGTTGTGAGAAAATATGACGGCATAAAAAAATATTATGAAAAGGATAATTACTTCTATGCAGATCTATGGCTGAAACTACCGTTCATGTCGGAAACCGGCATTTCGTGCCAGACACATTGAACCGACAGAGCAAATTGGCTATGATAGCAATAGTTCCTATAGATCTCCTATGCATTAACGGAATTATAGAAAGGGAAAGGGAAAGGATATGCTTTTAATATTAGCAGCAATTGAAGATGAGAATGACAGAGACTTTCTATCACAGCTGTATGAGCAATATTATCCGGTTATGAAAAAGAAAGCCTATGCCATTACACATGATTATAACGTTGTTGACGATCTTATTAATGATGCATTTATAAAATTAATTGACAAAATTTCAATTTTAAGGTCCCTGGACTGTTGCAAAAGGGCTTCCTATATTGTCCATACAGTTAGAAACATTTCATTAAACTATGTGAAACGCCGCGAAGCGAATAACAAGAAGAGATTCCTGGGAAAAGAGGATGACGTACTTGATTCGCTGCCGGATACCGCAGCTACGGCAGAAGATAGCTATATGAGAAGGGAGGAATCTAGGGAACTGGGCGAAGCCATCAGCCGTTTGTCGGAGCGGGACAGAGATCTATTATACAACAAATATAATCTTGAGCTTAGCAATGGGGAAATCTCGGAGCTTATGGATATCCCGGTGGATAATATCCGGCAATATCTGGTTCTCGCCAGACGAAGGGCGTTGAAGATATTAAATGAAAAAGATATCGAATGAAAAAGATATCGAATGAAATGTAAAGATGCCGCAAGGTAAGATTAGGAATGGAAACCTAAAAAACATAGAAAGGAAAAGTAAGATGTCTGACAGAAAGCCTATGGATGAAGAAAAGCTTATGGGGGAGCTAAGGGAGCTGAAAATACGGCTGGCAATGGCAAACTATGCGGAAATAGAGGGAAAAGCACTGCTGGAGGAAAATGATAGCCTGAAAAAGGATGACTTTTACCGGTTAAAGAAAGAAATAAAAGCAAAATTCATGAAAGAATTTAATCGGCATTATTATAAACAGAGGACGAAAGAATTTTTTAACATGTGCCGTAAAACTTTTAATAAAACTGCTGGCATTCTTCTGATTGTTATAATCTTAATATCGATACCTGTATTTACGGTAGAAGCGGTTAGAACAAAGGTTTTAAACTTTATGCTGGATATACAGGACGAATATACCCAGATCCGCCTCCAAGAAAAAGACAGTGGAAATATCGTAGGGAATAATCTTTATATCAATTGGGAGGATGCCTATGTACCGAAGGCCATTCCGGAAGGATATACAGTCAGCAGTCTGACGGATAACAAGAATTTGAAGGTGATAGAATATTCAAATTCGGATGACAGCAAGATTATATTCCAGCAATTAAGTGAAGGAAGCAGTATTAATATCGATACTGAAGATGCAGATAAGATTTCAAAGGTGACCGTGCAGGAATCGGAAGGAATGCTGGTTGTAAAGGGTGATGTAGTAACCGTGGTATGGAATAATGCTTCTTACATCTTTGTTTTAACCGTATATAAGGGTGGTTTATCTAATGAAGAAGTACTTGATATTGCAGAAAGTGTCGTTCTGGTAAAATAATTATAAATCAGGTGTTGCAGAAACCAAGATGAGATTGTCTTATATAGTAAAGGAGTTACTAAGCGAATGAACCGAGAAATATAAGATACAACCATAATAAGGAGGGGTTTATTTACAATGAAAAAAGGGATTATTATTACAATGTGTCTGCTGTTATTATCGGCCGGTGTTCCGGTATATACAGATGCCAAAGCTTTAGACCGGCAGGAGACAGGAGAAGTTACTCCCTGCTATACATACCTTTCAAGTGTACTTGCTTCTATTTCCATTGAGAAAGGTTATGCCAAATGCACCGGAAACCTTATGTTATTTGCAAGCTATACTTCTTCCATCACTCTTACATTGCAGCGGTCAAAAGATGGTGTCAATTGGAGCAATGTAAAGTCATGGTCACAGGATTTTACAGGTAGTGGCAGCCATAGTCTGGAGGATGGATACTATGTGAATTCTGGGTATATATACCGAGTCAAGAATGTTTCCAAGGTCAAGAATGGAAGCACGGTTTTGGAAACTGCTACGGTTTACTCGTCAGAAATAAGTTATTAGGGATGGCAAATTGTTAGTCTTTTTGAAGATTACACGGGGCATGGAACTGCAATAGCAAGTATTCTTGCAGCGAGCTATGATAATGTATATTCCAGCGTAAAAGGAATTAATCCCAACATTGAGTTATACTCAGCACGTGTACTGGATGAGAACAATCAAGCACCTTTAAGTAGAGTTTTAGATGGAATCTATTGGGCAATTGAAAAGGGTGTCGATATCATAAGTATCAGTTTTGGGTCAGTGGAATATTCAGAGGCTTTAAAAACAGCTATTGATGCCGCCGTAGAGAGGGATATATTAGTCATAGCATCTGCCGGTAATAACGGTGAAGGTGGTCCTGTGGAATATCCAGCCGCTTTTGAAAATGTAGTAGCAGTTGGTGCAGTTGATTCACAAGGTAATATTAGTAAGATGACATCAACCGGGAAAGAGTTGGATGTATTTGCTCCCGGAGTGGCAATACGTGCTACCGGTTTTGCCGGTGAAGATGTTATTGTTAGTGGAACAAGTATGGCAGTACCCCATGTTGTTGGTGTTTCCAGTTTGATATGGCAAAAGGATTTGTCTAAAGATAGCGGATTTGTAAGAGCAGTTTTAGAGGCAAGTAGTAAATCTCTTTCACAAGCGGGTACAGGTGCTGGCTTAATCGATTATAATTATGCAAATACTATTTATGATACCGTTGCCGAACAATACCAGCAAAATGTTCCGATTGTAGTAGAGCCTAATCAAACAGAGATAATCCCTTATGATAATACGCAAGACGAAATACTTTTAAATGCTAATTGGCAGGGACCTGTCCATGAATCAATTTTTGCTGATAAAACAATGACAAATGAACTAAAAGCAATGAAGGAAGGAGCTAGATATCAAGATTTATCCTCAATTCTTACAGGTATGGATGCAAATCCGGAATTCCACGGTTACTTTAGATTAAAGAGTCTTTCTATACCAGTGAATTATGTTGCATGTTATAGGTATATGATTAAAATAGCTAATGAATATGGAAAAGGCAATGGTTATGAAGATGTACTACAAACTGATATACCAGGGTTATCAAATAAAATGTTTGATAGAATCAAAAGAGCATTTAAAAATGATTTAGATAACAAGGTTAGGACAACATATTCAAATAATTCTTGTAGAAAGGCATTTCTATTTGGAGTAGCGATGCATACTGCCACAGATACATTTGCACACTCAACATATGAAAGAACATCAACTTCATCTCCTTGGACTAGAATTAAACATACAAATGAAACCATACCTCCACGAGCAGATAATACAACAGTAAAACCAAGAAGATATAGGATGGCACTTAGAGTGGAAAGAAATGTATTATATAGATTCGAACAAAAGAGGACAGATGTTCCTGTAGGGCACGATTTTCATGCATCAGGCGATACCACAGGTGAATTCTATAATTCAAACTTGCCAGTAAGTGAGCAGTATGTTGTGGCAAACTTTTATAAAAATGCAGTAGATGCAGGAGTAACTGATACCACGGTTTTGAAGCATTATAGTATGATAAGCTTTGAAAATAAAAACTTTTCAGGGGAAAACGGAGATTAAATTAAGAATATATAAAGTAAAGGAATGAATGTCATGGGAAATAAGGTTTTACTTTCAGGATTTATCACTATACTAATTATTTCATTGATAGGTTTTGGCTCATCTAAGGATGTGAAAGCAGAAGGGAGCAATACATCATCCGATTTTGTTATAGAGGATGGGGTATTAAAGAAATACAAAGGCTCTGCAACAGAAGTGATTATTCCGGATGGCGTAAAAGAAATTGGTGGTGGAGATTTTTTAGGAAACAATGGGCTTAACTACAACGGTACGATTACAAAAGTGGTTATTCCAGATTCCGTAACAAAGATAGGTACGTGGGCTTTTTACATGAGTAGTGGTTTGTCGGAAATAAATATTCCTGAAAATGTTACCACCATTGGTTCGGGAGCCTTTAGTAATTGTGATAGCTTATCAGAAATTCGTATTCCTGAAAGCACTACTACAATTGGGAGTCATGCATTTAGTTTTTGTAGCAACTTATCAAAAATTTATATTCCTGAAAGTACTACTACCATTGGCGGGGATGCTTTTTTGGGAACTCCTTGGTTGAAAGCAAAGGAGGCAGAATCAGACCTTGTTATAGTAAATAACGTTTTAATCAGTGCACGTAACGCAAGGGGAGAGGTAACGGTTCCGGAGGGAGTTACAAAACTTGCCGGCTCATCAATGTCTTCTGCTATTACAAAAGTTACTTTACCGGAATCATTAATCGAAATCGGAGAATACGCATTCTCTGGTTGCGGAAAGTTAGAAGAAGTATACATGAAAGATAATGTTGAGATAATAGGAGATGGTGCGTTTGAACGGTGTAAGTCACTGGAAGTTCTTCGATTGTCTAATAAATTGACGGAAATTGGTGATATTTTTTCTTACGCAAACGGTTGTAAAAATTTAAAAGAACTAGAAATTCCGGCTTCAGTTAAAAAAATTCATGAAAATACTTTTATTTCATGTGCAAAGTCTTTTACCATTTTAGTTCATGAGAACTCTGCCGCACACAAATACGCCAAGGAAAATAATGTAAGGTATAAAGTGATAGGTGCAGACGGTAAAATACAAACTCCAACATATACGTTAGTTAAAGTTAAAAAAGGTGATTCTTTATGGAAGATTTCTAACAAATATCTTGGTAAGGGAAATCGTTTTAAGGAAATTATGAAGCTAAATAATTTAAAGAATACTACGATCCATGTAGGACAGAAACTTAAAATACCGGCTAAATAATTGTATAGAGTAGGAGGTTAGCCATTAAAGGCTAACCTTTTGCTTTGTATTAATTATAATCGTAGCAACCCTTTGGTTTTAATTGTGCTGGTAGTGAACAGTATGTTGTGGCAAACTTTCATGATAATGCAGTTGATACAGGAGTAACGGATACCACTGTTTTGAAGCATTATAGTACGATAAGTTTTGAAAATACAGACTATTAAGGGGCAAATGGACTTGTGTCTAAACTCTTGATACAAGTCCAGGAGATTAGTTAAAAATATATAAAGTAAAGGAATGAATATCATGAATAATAAGGTTTTACTTTCAGGACTTATCACTATACTAATTATTTCATTGATGGGTTTTGGATCACCTAAGGATGTAAAAGCTAAGGATGTAAAAGCAGAAGGAACCAGTAAATCATCCGATTTTGTTATAGAGGATGGAGTATTAAAGAAATACAAAGGCTCTGCAACAGAAGTGATTATTCCTGACGGAGTAATAGAAATCGGTGGTGGAGAGGCCTTAGCGAACAATGGACTTAACTATAATAATACGATTACAAAAGTAGTTATTCCCGATTCCGTAACAAAGATAGGTATGTGTGCTTTTTACATGAGTAGTGGTTTGTCGGAAATAAATATTCCTGAAAATGTTACCACCATTGGTCAGGGAGCCTTTAGTGATTGTGATAGCTTATCAGAAATTCGTATTCCTGAAAGCACTACCACAATTGGGATGGAGGCCTTTAGTTTTTGTCGTAACTTATCAAAAATTAATATTCCTGAAAGTGTTACTACCATTGGCGGGAATGCTTTTTTGGGAACTCCATGGTTGAAAGCAAAGGATGCAGAATCAGACCTTGTTATTGTAAACAATATTTTAATCAGTGCACGTAACGCAAAAGGAGAGGTAATTGTTCCGGAAGGAGTTACAAAACTTGCCGGATCATCAATGTCTTCTGCTATTACAAAAGTTACTTTACCGGAATCATTAATCGAAATCGGGGGAGGTGCATTCGCTGGCTGTGGAAAGTTAAAAGAAGTATATATGAAGGATAATGTCGAGGTAATAGGTGATTATGCGTTTGAACAGTGTAAGTCACTGGAAGTTCTTCAACTGTCTAATAAATTGACGGAAATTGGTGATATTTTTAGCAGGTGCAAGAGGTTAAAAACGCTAGAAATCCCAAAGTCTGTGAAAAAAATTTATAAGTATATATTTTTAGAATGTGCGGATTCCTTTACCATTTTAGTTCATGAGAACTCTGCCGCACACAAATACGCCAAGGAAAATAATGTAAGGTATAAAGTGATAGGTGCAGACGGTAAAATACAAACTCCAACATATACGTTAGTTAAAGTTAAAAAAGGTGATTCTTTATGGAAGATTTCTAACAAATATCTTGGTAAGGGAAATCGTTTTAAGGAAATTATGAATCTAAATAATTTAAAGAATACTACGATCCATGTAGGTCAGAAACTTAAAATACCGGTTAAATAATTGTTAGAGTAGGAGGTTAGCCATTAAAGGCTAACCTTTTGCCTATGCTCGTACCTTTATTATCGATTCTGGCCTACCCGTTTTAGTAGGACTTACACCAGATGACACAAGTAAAAATACTCATTTTGTTACTGCTTATGGATATAGTGGTAGTACTATTTATATCCATGATCCGGCAAGTGGACGCGACTATACAGAATTAAGTGAATACCTTGATGGATATTCTGTACATAGACTATATGTTTACAGTAATAAAGGTTAACATAAATTAATAATAACTACCGCACAGAGCTTGTATCTGTGCGGTATAAAATATTTTTCTAATTATGGAGGAAATTTTGTTCAAAATAAGAAAGTAGTGATTATACTCGTTATCAATGTATTCTGTTCTCTAATTTGTTCTTCCTGTAAATTATCTTCCTCCTCTCCATCCATAAATGATGGAACACAGGAAGCACTTATATCTCCCACGCAAAATCCAACTATCGAGGCAGGCAAAAATGTTATTTATACTGAGCTTGAGGAAGTACAAAAAATCGTTGATGAACTTATGCCATACTATTACGAAACAAAAAAAGTGTTTTATAATGGTCTGGAAACTGGTGAAGAAATTCAAGATGAAAATGGTGATACCTATTTAATAGTTGAAAGCGATAAATATAAATCATTGGATGATATTCGCAAAGTAGCAGAGTCTGTATTTACTAATAATTATCTTGAAAAGCTTTACAAATGGGGGCTTGAGGGGGAGCAGCCGAAATACAAAGAGATTGATGGTAAATTATGTACAGCAATGTCAGATGCTGTAGGCATGGGTTTGCAGCCGGATGTTATCGCGATCGAAAAAAAATCAGATATGGAGATTGTCGTTCAGATGCAGTCAGAGGAAGGAGAGGAAATTGAGGATGTATCAGTTACAATTACAAATGTAGATGGGAATTGGAGGATAGATAATATTAATGATTTTAAATAGTGGAACTTTAAACTCTATTATCTGAAAAAATGTTAATTACCAGATATAAAGGAATAAATCCATGTTTAGAAGCAGCATACGAAATTCACATTTTTTTACGTAACGCATTGTTACAAATCGCAGAAAGTCTATTGCTTTAATGTTATTGGAAATAAGTTACTTGGAATAGCAAATTGTTTGAAATTGAGTTTACCGGGGAATATTGAAGGCGGGATTTGCAGAAATAAGATGCATCGGATTTATCAACTCTTACGAACGACTCCGATTCTAAGCTTGAACCAGATTTAGTGTTTTATAATTATGATGGAACAGCGATGTGTACTGAATGGTATTCTGGAAATTACACCTACAATACGAATCAACCCTGTGCCTACTTAGATACAACCGCTTTGAATAATTCCGATGAACCAGTCTTTACTATTGATTGTTCGTCTGCTGAAGAATTGGAAGCGGAAACGGATTAGGTAATATAAATCCAAGTACATATAGATGTGATTTATACAATAATGATGGTAGTGTGGCAATTTCAAATTTTTATGATAGTAGCACCATATATATAGCTGTTGAAAAATAGTTGTTATCTATGGGAAAGCTATAAAATTGAACTATACTTTTAAGAGTCCATCACAAAATCCATAAGAAATGGTTATTAATTTATTATTGTCCATACGAGGAGGAATTAATATGAATTGCATAAAAAAAAGATTTTGTTTTGCGCTGGTTCTTGGTCTGACAATAAGTACGATAGGTGTAGTTGCATATGCGGCTAATTCTTATTACAACAGAAGTCAGGAGCCGGTCCCTACCTACGATGTAAATGAAAATGGTTTGACATATGGTTCGGCTGTATTTGCTGTTTCTCCTGATACAGAGCCGGATTTGATTTCAGCTATTGGGATTGATGGTACAGAAGGATATGTTTATTCTGTAGATTTACAAGAGGATTTGCCCAAAACGCCAGAAGAAGCAGTTATAAAAACAAAAGCATTAAAGGAAAACGTTCAACAGGTAAATGGCTCCGTAGTTGTCAAAATAATTCCGCTTTATGATATTGATGGAAAAACCGTAATTGGAGAATTTGCTATTACTTCTGGACTAGAAGCAGACGGAAATGGTAAAAAGTAGAGTTTGTTATTTGTTTGAGTGAAAAGGCGAGGCTGCTGTATAAAAATCTCGGCGGTCTCATCGAGTGATTCAAATTATTCTATACTCTTATAGTAAAAGATTGCAATCTGCGTGCGATCCCACAAATTTAATTTCTCGAGAATTGTACTGATATTATTGGGGATGGTAACTTCACTAAGAAATAGGGTTTCTGAGATTTCTTTGTTGGAGAGGCCATCCGCAATTTTCGTTATAATTTCGAATTCTCTATCATTAATACCATAGTGACCGAGATGCTTTAATTTATTTGACTTTCCAATAAGGTTAGGAAGTTTTGTAATAATTTCATTTTCATAGACATTCTGCCCATGGTCACTGATTTGATGCAAGGAATAATGTTTTCATAGTTTTACTTTAGCATATAGCCCTTTGCGCCAATATGTAGTGCTTTTACGGACGACCGACGCCATATAAATATACGGGGTTGCCGCTATACAGCCCCGCCACTCACCTCCTCGGGTTCTGTAGTATGCCAGGGACCTACAAGAGAAGTTTATAAAAAAATTAAGAGAGCGAAAGTCCTTGATGCGTTTCATGACCCCATCGGTGCCTTTCGCAGAAAGGCGGATTATAATCATGAAAAGACGATTATTAATAATTGTAATGGCAATTGTCTCATTCGTATGTATTTATATATTTGTAAAAAAGGAACATCTCAATAATAGTGGAGAGGAGAAAATAGATATATTAAAGGTGAATTTACCATATTTTATAAGACAAAACTTATCCGTAGGTTTATCGCCTATTGGTGTTGAAAATAAATATGGCAAAGCAGATATAACTCGCACATTAGAAAATCGAATGTATGAAATAAGGAATATGGATGACAACAGTAAACTTTTTGTCATATATAACAGAGAAACGAATGCAGTGATTGATATGTGGCAATTGAAAAAACTGTTGAGTCGTGATGATTTTCAAAGTATTGTTGCTGGGGAATCTACTTTTAATGATATCTTAAAATTGGATCCTTATTCTACAATTCTTGAAAAATCAGAGACGGGTGCAATGAGCGAACATAGACTTAAAGATAATCAGTCCGTACTTATTGAGTATTCAAAGGAAAATGACGAATGGATTGTAGAGGAATTTAATTTTTCGGATTCCGATCCGTCAGTATTTCCCAGCATCTTAACTCTGGAGGATATGAAGCTTATATTATAAGGAAGGTCGAATGCATCTTTGATTCATTCAATTTTCGGAGGTTATCAAATGAATAAAAAAAAATCATGGTTAATCCTACTCGCAATAATCATTACGATTGGTATACTTTTCATAATTATCTACTCGCTTAATATAAGTACTGATATGTCAAAGCTTATTGAAAATGCATTATCAAAACAATATGGAATAGATAGCAGAATTGAAGTTTTTGATACTTATGAGATTTACAATAATGAAATAGTCGGATTTACAATTAATGAAAGTAAAAAGTGTGGTTTTGCAGTGATGAAACGAAACGGAAATTCACGATATAAATTAATATTTGTAGTTAGACCCGAAAGGTTGATAACAAGAGCCACAGATATTTTTTACGAATATATCGCTTTGTACGATGAAAGATATGAATTAGGGGTAGAGGGCTATATAGTAGTTCTTAGTATGAACGCTGAATTTTCAAAAATAAAAATGGTAATAGATGATAAAGAACCAATTTATAAAGAGATTAAATCTCCACCATCATTGACTGTGCTCGAATATCCAATTGGTACTTCAAAGGCAGAAATTTTGTTTTATGATAAATCGGGTAATCTTATAGAAAACTCTTATAGGTAATGGAAATGGATACTTAAGCGGTGGTTGAATTTGTAAATTGTAATTGTATCAGAAATAGGCTTTACGAATTCGATGTATTATGCTACGCTTTTTAAGAATACATATGGAAGGACACCTTCTGCTTTTCGCAGTAAATAGTACAGCATAGGGTAACAAAAGAAGAAAGAAAATAATACTTGACTAAATAGGGAGGTTAACGATGAAAAAGATTGGGATTATTGGATGCGGAGGAATGGGTACCACACACCTTCTGTCAACGAAGGCACTTGCCGCAGAATATGATATTGCGGTGACGGCAATCGCAGATTTACAGGAGACTTGTCTGGAACGTGCCGCAGGAATCTGGCCCGGAGCAGCCAGATATAAGGAAGGATTGGAGCTTCTTGAGAAGGAGGAACTGGATATTGTTTTGATCTGTCTCCCTTCCTATCTTCATGCACAATTTGCGATCCTTGCTATGGAAAAGAAGATCAATGTATTCTTAGAGAAGCCCGTGTGCCTCTCAGAGGAGGATTGTGTAAAGCTATTAGAAGTGCAGCAGAAAACCGGCGCTAAGGTATTGGTGGGTCAGGTAGTTCGTGTTTCTGATGAATACCGTTATTTGAAGAAGCTTACCGAGAAGGGAACCTATGGTAAGCTGCGTTCCCTGACCATGTGGCGATTGGGTGGAATCGTAGATTGGGGATATCAGAACTGGTTTCGTAATATGGAGCTCAGCGGCTCTGTTGTGCTTGACCTGCATATCCATGATGTGGATTTCCTAAGATATTTACTTGGAGAGCCGGATCATCTGTATGTAAACGCCAGGAAGAATGAACAGGGAATGCCGGAGCAGATCATCACGCAATATCGTTTCGGAGAGACGATTGTATCTGCAGAGGCTTGCTGGGATAATCCCAAGGATTTTCCGTTTGAAACGGGTTACCGGGCATGTTTTGAGCATGCAACCGTAGTGTTCAGCAATAAAAACAAGGAGAAAGTGGTGGAATATCTGGATAATGGGAAGCGTAACGTTCCTGAGCTGAATCCGGAATATCAGGAAACAAATCATGCTGCCGGAATCAACATAGCAGAGATTGGTCCCTACTATACCGAGATGAAATATTTCCTTGATTGCTTATTAAAGGATCAGGAGAACGAGATTCTGCCGCTGCGGGAGGGCGTTGCCTCTGTGCAGCAGTGCCTGAAGGAACTGCAGCTTGCACTGAAGTGTTAAGCAGATATCAGATTGTCAACTAAAGAGAAATATATAGGGATATAGAAAGGTAAGGTTAGTAATATGAGAATAGGTGTATTGGTACAATTAAATGATAAATTGGAAGAACAATTTGCGGAACTTCGTGCTATGGGAATGGAGAGCTGCCAGCTGGTAAGTTGGAATCAGGTAGTCATGACGGAGGAGACCGCCGGATATGTGAATGCGGCAATCCAGAAGTATCAGATTGATGTAACTGCCTTCTGGTGCGGCTGGCCGGGACCTGTTACCTGGGATTTCTATGACGGTCAGCTGAATCTGGGACTGGTTCCTGAAGCTTACCGGAGTGAACGATTGAATGCTTTGATTACCGGATCAGAATTTGCAAAGAAGCTGAAGGTACGGGATCTGATTACCCATGTAGGCTTCCTGCCCGAGAATCCCTATGATGAAAATTATCGCGGTGTTCTTGTGGCGCTGAAGAAAATTGTCCAGGTGTGCAGAGATAATGGACAGAGATTTTTATTCGAGACAGGACAGGAAACACCGGTTACCTTATTAAGAACGATTCAGGATATTGGCATGGACAATGTCGGGATCAATCTGGATCCGGCGAATCTACTGATGTATGGCAAAGCAAATCCGGTGGATGCGCTGGACGTCTTCGGTAAGTATGTTATGGGAATCCACGGCAAGGATGGTCTTTATCCCGTAGATGGAAGGTATCTTGGTGAGGAAAGACCCTTGGGTGAAGGAAGAGTGGATTATCCCCGTCTGATCAAGAAATTAAAGGAGCTTGGATATGACGGCGATATCACAATCGAACGGGAAATCGAGGGTGAAGAGCAAAAGAGAGATATTCTCAGTGCAAAGGAATTATTGGAAAGTTTGATGTAATATTAATATTGAAGATGTAGGCTGCTGCAGCTGACCGAACGGTTTGAGACAGCAGCCTATTATTATGCAAAAATCTGCCAAAAGCCGATGTATATTGTGAAATCAATTCTATAAATACCATAATCTTGCTTGGAGGTGTGGCATGTAAAATACAGGCAGCTTATGTTTTATGTTGCAAATGATATATTAAAGGATAATTATCTGGCAGAGGATGCGGTACATAAGGCTTTCCTTAAATTAATCAATCATTTGGATAAGATTTGGGAGACAGAAAGCCAAAAAACGAAGTCTTTTATCGTTATAATTACAAAGAATATTGCAATTGGTATGTATAGAAAGCGTAAGAAAACTCGCTTACAAAATAATAAACATTATTTGTTAAAAAGGGTGTTGCAGAACCTTCACGTAAGTTGTCTTTATATATGAAAGGAAAAATAAGACAAGGTATTCGCCTTCTAGGGACATCATATGAAACGCATATTTTTCTTAGCAAACATTGAATAAGAAGGAGTAGCTAAAAAGGGTGGTGGAATATATGCACGTGTTAGAAGATAAGCATCATATAATATGTCAAAAGATCATTCCCACTGGTCTTTTTGTTCTATTATTTCTTACGAGGCTTTTAACTTTTTATGAAATTAAAGGAATAAGAGTATTAAATGGTTTGGATTCTTTAATGGATCATAAAATTATATTTTTAATTTTTGTTCTTATGTTTATAGCAGGAACATGGACAAACTTTATTCATATTATGGGGCGACTTTTTTTACAAATTATTTCTGTGGGAACTATGATAATATATGAAATTCATTATCCTTGGTCTAGAGACTATAAATTAAAATATATTCGATATGGCTTTTGGCTAAATATGTTTGCTAGCTTTATTTTATTTTTTTATTGCATTTATATATATTACAGAAGTAAAAGTGGCAATGAAAAAGAAAAGTAAAACTATATAAAAATAAAAGAAGTCGATAAAGGATAACCCTCTTGAGTGAACTTTGGTTTTTCTCAGGAGGATTATTTTTTATCCACTTTTAACAATAGAAGGAAGGATTGGAGAGGATTGTGCAAAACTGTTGGAAGTCCAGTAGAAAATAAGCCTTTCCTTAAATTAATCAATTCATTTGGATAAGATTCAGGAGACAGAAAGCCACAAAATGAAGTCTTTTGTCGTTATAACTACAAGGGATATTGCAATTGATATGTACAGAAAGCGTAAGAAAGCTCGTTTACAAAATAAAAAACATTATTTGTTTAAAAAAGGGTGTTGCAGAATTACTGTGTAAGTTGTCTTTATATATGAAAGGAAAAATAAGACAAGCAATTTCAAAGGCTAATGAATAGCCGAATAAATTATTAATTTATGTTAAGAAAAATCATTCTGGCATAATGTGCGCTTTATATAGATAGCTTTTTGTGATCTAGATTAAAGTGATGGAAAGTATAGAGGAGGAATAGAAAACCGGCGAAATACATTAAAAACATAGAGACCTAAACTCGCTTACAATAATAAACATTATTTGTTTAAAAAAGGGTGTTGCAGAATTACTGTGTAAGTTGTCTTTATATATGAAAGGAAAAATAGGACATGCAATTTCAAAGGCTAATGAATAGCCGAATAAACTATTTAATTTATGTTAAGAAAAATCATTCTGATATAATGCGCGCTTTATATAGGTAACTTTTTGTGATGTTAAGATTGTTCTCATGTGCAGCTTTTACTTTACACATGACCTGCAAGGTGGGTGATTCCGTTGGAAAGATATGAGGAGGTACAAAAAAACCGGTTTTTGTTTGTTAAAAGGAGGATATGATTGTGAAGAAAACTTTTTGCTTATTATTATATTAAATTTTCATGATAGCAATGTGAATAAGCAATCGATTAATATTTAATCAGGTAGTGTTATTGGATATTTACGGGTGATATTGGAGAGGAACTTTAATAAAATTATTTGAAAATAGGGAGGATATTATGTTAAAGAGAACTTTTAGTACCATTTTAACAATTTGTATTTTTACGTTTATGAGTCAAACGGTGTCTGCAGCGAGTGTTTATGGCGATAAAATTAATGGGCAAGTTATTTTTGCTAAAACTGCGTATGTAGAAAATGTGAATGAAACGGGTACAAACCTAAATAATGATGTTGTGGATGGTGATAAAAATACAAAATCAGACACAAAACTTACAATTAATATAGACCATGACAATTCCATGATTATTATGGCGAATATCAATGGCAACGATGTTATATTCACAGGTATTCCTGCTGGAAGAAGCGAAAATAGCAATGTAGTCTTCTTTGCTGGTAAATCATCTGATCCTAAATACTCTGTTATGAATCTTTCTTATGAAGAAAACATATCAAAATCAACTGTGTATTTTAAGAATCATAAGAATAAGAATGCTCAATCCGCTACAATGTTGAAATTATATCTTAGGGTAAATGATTCAAGTAGCCGTGACTATATATTACTTGAAGCTTATGATTTTAACCCCATGTTTGATGATCAGTTTATAGTTAATCTTCCTCAGAATACCTTATTAGGTGCTTGGGTAGCTACTGAATTTGAGCCAATAGATTCTTATACCGGAGTGGACACAGATATATCTACAACAATGTCTGATTCGGATTATAATTATTATACAGAAACGCAGACATTTTGGGATTTGGGAGAAACTCAAACTCATACCATTAAATGGTGGACATATGTCTCTTATAGTAATGTTCTAGTTGGGCAGGAAGCCACGCAACGTTATAGGTTTCAAGTTTATGATAAAAGCATGACGCATGAAGTTAATTCAAACCTCGATTCTACTTCTGAATCATGGTTGCATATCAATGCATTGAGCTTAGAGCAAACTTCAGTTCCGAATACTGCGTGGGCAAGCACGAGAATTGATGGTATAGTACAAGATAATGGCTGGAGTGGATCACTTTCTGCAAGTCTTGGTGTTAGTTATGGTCTTTTAAGTATCTCTTTTGAACCTATTAATTTCGAAAATGTGGGTTACGTGGATATAAATAACACTTTCGAATCATATTTGAATCCAAGACCTTCGGATGGCAAATATACTCGTAGTATTTGGACTACAATGGATAGTGATTTTAAGCTTACCCAAGAGGGACATTATTTTTATGTTGAATCAGTACTACAAGATTATGGTAATGTGGTTCGTCCTGCGTCTACTTTATATGCAAAATGGCATGTGGAAATAATCAATGCTGGAAATTTTGAAACAGTTAATTACAATACTATTCATGATGTTCCAATTTCGATTAATTAATAGACTACATTGATGTTTTATAGATTCCTTTTAAATAGTTGAGAGTGGGGTTCCCGGAATCCCACTCCATTATTGCCCGGACATACCAAATCAATAAAATACTACTATACCCAATATTTATGCAAATAAAACCGACTCAACCATTGTATAGGAAATTTGTAAATTGAATCGTACTAAGATATCTGATCGCTCTTTTTATTTTGATTTTTTGGAGGTTTGTTTTGTGAATAAGATGAAATTATTTTTAATTATGCTTACAATTATAATTAGCATTTGCATATTTTTCATAGTAAAGCATTCGTCAAATACAAGCTCGGATATGTCAAAACTTATTGAAAATTCTTTATCAAAGCAATATGGGACAGATGCCCAAATTGAGATTTTTGATACTTGTGAGATCAATTTCAATAATAAAATTGTCGGATTCACTATTGATGACAGCAAAAAGTGTGGTTTTGCAGTGATGAAAGAAGATGGGGATGCTCGATATGAATTAGTAAACATATATACATCTGACAAGATGATAAAAAGAGCCTTTAATATTTATAATGAAACTGTCTATTTGAATGAAAAACAGCATGATTTATATGGTGAATATTTTGTCGTTCTCAGTAGGAATGACGAATTGTCAAAAATACAGATAGCTATCGGATACGGAGAACCAACCTATTATGTAATTACTTCAACCCCTTCTTTGACAGTGATCGGAATCCCGTTTGGCACATCCCATTTCGAATACTTATATTATGATAAATCGGGCAATCTAATTAGATGATATTTACCATTAGTGCCAGAAACGTTATGGAGGAATATGTGGCGAAATGTGAAAAGTTGGTAAAAGAACAATTTCATGAAATAGTTGAAAGAACTCAAAAAAGGTAATGATGACTCGTTGGATTGTATTGTTGATTTTAGTGCGCCCATAGGTTAATTTTCAATACAGGGAGCGTTGACTATATTATTTAGTCAACACTCCCTGTATAAAGTAAGAAGAAAGGATACTTTGAATATGTCAATTTATCGAAACACAATTAGGATGCAAATGAAATTGATGTGCAATAAAAAAGCCTTTCAGTTGACATTTTCTATAAATCTTGCATATGTACTAGTAACTTATTTATATTATGTGTGGATACAGTTAGGAAATGATATTTCAACAATTACTTCTCCAAGTGTAGTATTTCCCTTGCAATCCGCTACAGAATTTTTTGATATATACATTAATATTGTTCCTTTTATAGTAGTCATACCTTTTTCTATGTCATATATAACCGATAAATTTAATACAATTCTGCCGGCGCTACAAACTCGTTGTGGCAGTCAAAAGTATTATTTTTCAAAAGGCATCGTTTGTTTTTTGGGTGGATTTTTGGTGTTTTTTATTCCTTTTATGCTTAGCATATTACTTAATCACTTAACCTTTCCACAGAGTGGTACTACTTTTTTGGGCGATTTATATGATACAAATTTTGATGCGGGAATTGTTGGAAGTAATGTATTAAAATCCACTAGATGGCTCGGCATACATTTTCCAAAACTATTTGTTTATAATCAGGAATTGTATAATGTACTATATCTGTTCCTTTTTTCACTGGCAATGGGATTATTTAGTGTATTTGCTTACTCATTGTCATTCATTATCAAGAAACATAAAATTATACTGCTTCTCCCTGTTTATTTAATTATAATCTCATTTAATACGTTAGATCAATTTATGCAAAGTAATGTTCCATATATTTGTTACAAAGTTTTACTCTATATAACAGTGAATGATATGTATGGAAAAAACCCTTTTTTTATAGTGATGTTTTTTTTAGTCCTTACAACTACTGCAGCAATACTTATTGTGAAACAGTCATGGGCTGATCAAATAGATTAGGGGTGAATTTATGGTAAGTAAATCTAATGTTCTAAAA
>ENA-UOOR01002290-UOOR01002290.1-fermentation-metagenome-genome-assembly--contig:-NODE-2290-length-19733-cov-22.490294_pt1 | contig 19733 bp, 20 predicted proteins | sample MGYA00245780_ERZ724029 | MGnify/ENA primary metagenome ERZ724029 (study PRJEB28704, sample SAMN03018315) | fermentation metagenome | biome: anthropogenic terrestrial biome; feature: soil... | reverse complement strand
TATTAAGTGTATAATCACCTGATTTTGTGAAGAACGGATTTTCATTGACTATCTTGCAAGAAAAATCAATAGGTAAAACGGCTTCTTGGCCATCTATAAATAATTGTGTCATGTTCTAGATATATTTCTCTTCATTCTGTTATACAAATCACTTGCTCTTTTAATACCGCCTTTGCCCTCAATATACGTTTCAGACACAATCGGATCTTCAAGTTTCTTGTAGAGATTTTCGTTGATCTCTGCTGACCTGTTTAAAATGTTCGTCAATTCACTTAACGAACCTGCATTATTAGTTGCCTGCAGAAAATTAGATAATGCCTCTTTAAATGATCTGCGTTGTGAAAACTCGCTGTAATTCAGTGCGGTTTGAAAATCACGTTCAGTTAAGCTTCCAATCGTATTTGTACGTTGAGCCTGGTCTACCACATTAAAAACTTTCCGAACGCTAGGATTGGCAACTGCAAAACGATTTCCCACAAATTCACCTTTGTGAACAGCACCATCCTCTTCCCACCAGTTGCCAGGTCGAGTATAACCACCGGTGGCATAACCTTCTTTAGCGGCTGATTGCTGCTGTTTAGCCACGGCGATTTGACCAGCCCCATAAAGGACAGCTGCAGCAGCTGCAGCAGCTCCTAAAGCGGGGCCAACGACAGGTATACCTGCCATTGCTTTGTATGATTCCATTGCTGCTAACGCGGTACTGGAAATAACATTTGCAACGGTTATAATAAACTGTTTATCCGCATACTTAGCTCTGATGGCATGAATGTTTATTTCTTTTTCTTCCTCAAGCTGCTCAACTCTTTTTGAGTTATCACCAGCCGCTTTAATAATTTTATTATATTTTCTCTCAACAGACATTTCTTCAGCCCGTTGGAAACTACTTAATGCATCAGATAAATCTGCAGAAATGTTTTGAACACCCTCTGCCATAGCTTCATATTTACCTAAATATTTATCCAGGTATTTTTCACGAAGCTCATAAAGTGACTGTTGATATTCCTCCTCCGATATCATCATATATTCACGCTGTAGATCCAGGAGCATTTTTTCATCATTGAAACTATTTGGAGTCCAATCATCTTCAACTGCCTCTTCATCGGGTCGCTTTTTAACATCATCAATCATCTGCTTTTGCAATGATTTTGATAAATTATAACGCCTGTTGGCTTCTGAAATCATTTTATCGGTAAGTTGAATTTCTAAATCAACTATTCCACTATTAAACTGGCTCCGTAATTCAATCATTTTTGAAATATGAGCAACCTCAAGTCTGTATGCTTCGATATTATATTGCTCTTCAGTAATGCTTTTATCAAGCAAACTATTTTTTAGATTAAGCAATTGTTTATCATAAGATAATTTTAATTCTGCTTCACGAAGTTTTAATGCACTATCGCCAGAGGTGTTCCCTGAAGTAGTTACTGTATTCTCTTCTTCTACAATTCTTTTTGTAAGCTCTAACTCCTTTTCTTTACCTGCAACGATAGCCTTTTGTCGCTCTATCCTTTGTGATAGTGAAGCAAGTTGAATCTGATCCGCTTGTTTTGAAAAACCAGTATCAATTGAAAAAGTAGGATCCTTAAGAACACCTGATTGAGTTTGCTTATTGTATAAATCCGCATGTTGTTTTTCAAGACTTTCCAACAAGGCTTTCTCATCTCTGAGTTGTATCCATTTTTCAGTATAAGCATCATAAGACTTCTTTTTATTCTCTGAAATTTGTTCTCCAAGAGTTTGATATACTTTTATCTGTTTATCAACACCTTCAATTTCATTATTTATCCTGGCAATATTCCTATCTGCAATATTTCTTATCTCACTCCCGGCACCTACTTTACGTGTTTCCTGTTCAGCTATCTTAGCTTCTAGTTGGAGCCTTTTAGAATATAACTCACTCATGTTTTCTGAAATTGCCTTTTGTCTTGCATTCTCAATTAGTGCAGTTGTGTATTTCTCAATCGCTTTTCTTGCACTTTCTGTATTAATATTCTCAATGTTTAAATTACCAAGATACTCTGGCGAGATCTCATTAAGTTTGTTGATTGCTTTAATTCTTTCATCTCTTGATATCTTCTCATTCCGGGCTATACCTAATAACATGTCTAACTCAGCACGCTCACGACCGATACTATCTGCAGCCTTTTTGTTTACATCAATTATAGCTTCAGACTGAGTAATAAGCTTAGAATTACGATTACTCCATTTTACAAGGCCGTAAATTAATGCAGTTATGCCGGCAACCAATAAACCGATAGGATTTAATTTTGTGGTTGCCCATAATGCCTTTAATGATCTGTTCAATTCAGCTGAAGATCTACTTGCAAAAACATATTTCAATGACAGAATTGTCATTTGAGCAGATTCTTTTGTATACCAAATTATAAGTTTTGCAGTGTCTGCTATTTGCGCTCTCTTCCATAAAACATTAGCTTTCAAACCTACATTATACGCCAGAATGAGTGCGCCAATTTTAACTAAAGCAGGACCATATTTAGCAAAGAAATCCAATACATCAGGAAGTACCTTTATCACATAAGTAATTAAATTGGTGCTTTTGAGAAGTGCAGGGTTTAGCCGTTCACCTAGCTCCAACGTTGCATCTTTAAATGCTTTCCGTTGCTTCTCAAGCTGTGCCATCAGATTATTGTTTTTCACATTATACTCTTCTGTTAAAGAAGTGCCATCTGTAAAAGCCTTATTGGAAATCTCCTGTGCTTCTGAAACCTTATCTATATTTGTAGCTAGAGCAGATAATACACCTACTGCCCTGGCACCGTCCAATCCCATTTCTTTAAAAATAGGAATCAATTGTTGGAACCCACCTTTCTCAGATAGTGACTGAAGTACTTGTTTAATAGCCGCATTTGTATCAGTTTTAAGTAAGTCATTAAATTTGCCAACTTCTATACCTGCAATTTGAGCAAATTTAGCCGGTTCACTCATCATTTCAGTGATGAATTTCTGTAGTGCAGTAGCACTCATCTCAACAGCCTGTCCGGATTGGTCAAGTGCGGATGCATAACCTAAAATGTCTTGTACTGATATCCCGGCTTGTGAAGCTACACCCCCAAGTCGCTGGGTGAAATTAACTAGGTAAGCTTCATTTGCTGTACTACTTTGTCCGAGTTCATTTATTGCAGATCCTACGGCAAGCATGCGATCACGAAGCTTCATGTTGTTTAACTCCTCTGTTGAAGTCTTAAACACCTCAGTAATCTTACCAATGCTTGTAATTGCACCTTCTCCCAAATCCTCACCAAGTGCAACATCTATTTGGTTACCTGCTTCAACAAACTCCAGTACTTCGTTTTTAGCTACAATACCTAATTTGCCGGCATCACGTGCCAACATATTAAGTTCTTCACGTGCTGTCCTGGTATCCATCTGTTTGAACTCCTCATTGATTTCAACAACTACATCACGAGTGAGACCAGTCGTTTTCTGAACATCAGAATACACATCATCCATTTTGGCCATATCCTCACTGGCTCTTCTAAGTGCGAATGATAAACCTGTAATAGACGCAACAGCTGCAGTTATACCAGCAAAATATTTATTGAAACCATTCGCTAAACGACTTATTCTACTTTCAGAAACACTTGATTCCGTTGTGATTTTATTAAGCTCTCCGCGAACTTTTCGTATATTATTATTAAGGTCGTTCCACTCCTTACTGCCTCTTTTTATATTATTTGAGTTAAGCTGTCTGTTCATCGCAGTCAGCGCATCCTTTAATTCTTTTGGCTTGGCTGTATTGAGATTTGCTAGTACATGATTAACGTCAATAGTCTGCTTTTGTAGTTCTCGCATTGATCTGCGAGCTGCTTTTAGGTCAGGCTCAAGAGTTTTAGCAAGTGCGAAATCACCTTTTTTTCGTAAATCATCGATAGTCCTTGACAATGTTTGGGCATGAACACGCATTTCATCAAGTTCCTTCTTAGCCTGTTCACCATTGAGTAAGGTGGTTAGAACTACTGTATTATTATTCATGTGATTCATATTTTAAAACGAAAATAGAATCAATGAAAAACAGATAAAAAGACACTGGTATTAGAAAAAATCTTTCAATAGTTAAAAAAGCCAGCAAGTTGTTTAATCCTGCCGGCTTTTTAAGAACTGTTCTGATAAATTGGTAATCAGACTATAGGCATCTCTTGATAAATTCTTCCATTAATCATTTTGCCATTTGCTTTTTTATTTCTCTTTATCCCATCACTACCCCAAGTTCCCCATTGTTTAAAGAAGAAAGCAACTCCATTACGCTCAGCTTGCTCTTTAATAGACATAACCCAACCGGGTTCCATTGGTCGTGCTTTAGGTCCGCTCTCACCACCCACAATAACCCAATCAATTCCACTTAAATTCATTGACTCTAAATTTTCTAAAAGTGGTTCACAAGACAAAAATTTTATAGAAGCATCTAAACCCCTAAGACAGTCGATTCTATTTTTTGTTGACTGAGCTTCTACTGTAACTCCTAGCCATACATTCTTAGGTATTCTTCTGCTTGAAAAGAAATGTTGCATCCTTTCTGCTCTCTTAGTTAACAGCTGATAATTGTGGTGAGGAGTTATTTCGATAGTGGTTAATACTTTTTCTATAAATGAATCAGGTACTCGTTCATGAAACAAATCACTCATAGAGCATACAAATACATTGTGTGGTTTTTTCCATTTTAATGGCTCGTCAAGTATATCCTCATGTAATCTCAAGCTGAACCCATCTGTATATTTTTTTACACCCATTGCTTTAAGTCTGCCTGACATTGTTTTGGCATAACAGTTCATGCAACCTGAAGATATTTGAGTGCATCCTGTTATCGGGTTCCATGTTTTATCTGTCCATTCTATTTTTGTTGTTCTCATTGTGATACTTTAATTTTATAAATATCCTTCTCTTTTATTCTATGTATCAACTTTTTTATCCTGTTAAATTTGCCATCGATACTTATTTTTTCTTTATCTAACAACTCTTTTACCGCTTCAAAATATACATCTCCCAAACAACCTTGTTTCAATGAATATTTTAGCCCAGTTTTATTGTCATTAATATTGCCGTTCAGAATTTGTTTCTGAATATCTTCCTTTACCATTCTTTTTTTCTGAGAAGGCTCAATAGAGGAAAACAGTGTATCCTTTGTCCAATCATTGTTAATTAATTCATCTGATTCTCCCGCATATATATCTTTTCTCCAACAAACTTCTAAAAATTTTTCCATACCATATGTATGATTTGTACAAAATATTAATCCATATCTATTAGATCTTTTTAATATGCTAAAATGATGAACATAGAATTCTTTGTTTGCTGGCAAAAGACTCCTGTAATAATTAGCCATATGACGATGTGCCAACTTCGGATTTTCTTCATCAAAATTTATATCATTACTTTCAAAATATTTTTTAACTGCATCTTGTTCTTGAAAACGACGTACAGCCGATGTCGTTATATAAAAAATAGAATCCATAGATGGATACTCTATTAGTCTTTTGAATATATCATCACCGACTTCTTTAAATCCATATTGATCCAGCACCAGAAATTTAGCAATTTTTCTGTCAGTTGCAATATTAACAAACTCCTTGCTTTTAAAGATATCTTCAAATTTTTGAGATGTTATTTCAATTTTATTCTTAAAATAACATGTATTCATACTACATTCCTTTTCACACTCTTTGATAAATGAATGGACGTTTTGGTTAAGTTCTTCTGCTTTTGGTTTTTCAAACTCATTAAACCAAAATCTTATTTTCCTGCTGGTTAGATCTGCCTGTAAACAAAAGTTTGAATCTTTTCCCTTAATTTCATCCAAGAAAATTAAAGGCGATCCTAGATTATCGTCTGTATCTGTGCCACTGCCAGCAAACATGTCCATTACTTGCACTTTATCGAAATAAGGGTTACGTAAAAAAACAGGATACCATTCACGGAAACATTCTCTAAAAATCTCTAGCTTTAAAAGCGTTTTCTCGTCAAACGTGTTTTTGTTAATATCAACGGTCATTATATTTGAATTTAAGTGTTATGTGCCTCAAAATTAAACATATTCTCAATATTTTCAAACATTTCAGATGCTATTATAGTTATTGCGTGTGATATTAACTATATTTGTATCAATTAAATATTTAGCACTATGAAAAAATTTATTCTATTCTTATTGGCTCTGGTCGCTATTAGCGGCTGTAATCCCGAGGAACCGATTGTGGAAAAAATCAAGATTGACCCTTTAGCAACAGTTGATATTAAACCAGACCCAAAGGGTTGGGGTAATTTAAGATCGACTAATCCTGAACACCTATCCGCACTTGAAATTGTAGAGCAGACGACAGCTATGCAATATTATAATCCTAATATACTCGATTACGTAGATGGCGTTTGGGAAAGAGGATTTGACGAAATGCAACGTGACCTCAATCCCGATAATCCGATGTTAAAGATGTGGGCACTCGATATAATTACGGAAGAAGGAGAGTATCTACCACATTTTATTGAATCGGAGAATATTATCTTAATGAGTTTTGATTTAACAGTAGTCGATTCTCCCCGTGATACGATTGGGTATATTCCTAATTCCGTAATGAGAACAGCAGAAACTGCCATCAAAGCAGCATACGCAAACGGTGACACGGAATCGGTCTATCAACTCTTTAATGAAGCATTTACATTCAGACCTATCACGGGTGCGGAATATAAAGCTCTTAAGGAAGCGGGTAACCAATAAAAAACAGAATTTCAAAGATCGCAAGCGGGGTAATTCCCGCTTTTTTATTTTAATACGGAGTTCTAACTAATATATAGTCGAAAGTTCCAGAGCAAACTATTTGTACCGAGCTGGCTGTTTTGTTTTGCATATACCAAGTAGCCGAACTTCCGCTTGGAGTGACCATTACTGTATATTTCAAATCTCCTACAGAGTGAGTTATAGTCGTCGTACTGCTTGACCTTGTTGCACCTGTAACCATTCCCCATCTGCCAGATGTTCCCCCAGCAGACGAACTTCCTCCCCCCAATCCAGCTGGTATATCAACCTTGCCTCTTGCGAACATACCCGTAAGCTCGCTGAAATGGAATGAATTTTCTGTGTACCATGACGCAAAACCGTCACTTCCGAAAATAAATCTCCTTATATCTCTTCTAAGTATCCATGAAAGCGTGGATGTATTATTTATTCCTGCTGACCCTAAAGCGTTACTGAAAGAGCCAGACACGACAATCGTATACACCCCTTTTGGTACTGTTAATTTCTTGCTTAACTGAACAAAACTGCTGAAATATGGATTGTCTCTATCTATTCTCCCAGCACTGAAACCCCTTAAGGTGGCGTAATTACTACCATCTTTGTATAAATATACGCCTACAGCAGCACTGCCGAACTCTGCTCCATTTAACTCAGTAAATGATACGTCAAGCTCCATCATCCCCTGAAAGGAAAGTTCTGCGCCCTCTTCTGTGACAGTTACGCTGTTAGGTAGTGTTGCACTACCCGATGACGAATAGAACATTCTTGCAGCGTTAGTAACACTCTGCTCCTTCTGTGTCTGACTCATCAAACTCGCAACAGTAGGCACTTTTGACTTTACAAATTCTAACCTTAAAAGGTCTGCAATATCAGGGTCGTAAATTTTCACACTGCCGATTTCGTCCACTTCAAAAACTCCGATTTTGCCTGTTCCGTCGTGGCGAAAAATGATTTTTGCTAGATTTGCAAGTGCATCGGCATAACTACCACCAGCCCAATATGCAGGTAAGTTCTTTAAAGCTCCTTGAATACCTGTATGCCCTGCTGTTACATCTTGGGTGTCTGCTTCTCTTAATTCTACTGTTACAGGACTAATTAACCCACCATTTACCGTTGTACCAAATTTATCGGTGATAGCTTTTGAAATGTTGGCTTTTGCCAGTGCTTCAACTGCTTTGGTGTCAACTTCTGATATTTTTTTGTCGGTATCCTCCTGTGCTTCGGTCCAGTCTGCTGTAGGCTTATTCCCTTTCTCTAACTTTAGCTTTCTGTATCTGAATGAAAACACTTCATTATTTGTGAACCATCTCATCATGAATGAATTTCCTAATGCTAAATGGGTCTCAGTAGGTGTAAAAACTCTGAATTGCTTGCCAATTATTCGCCTCCCAGTCCATATTATATCCCTCAGATAGCTTGTAACGCCTGCCCCTAATATTACTTGTGTTGCTGTCGTTGGAGACCCACTTAATAATTCAGTTTCCCAAGAGAAAACATAAGTTTGACCTACCTCTAGTTTGGTTTCATTAAATGGGATAGCAATATACGTATTGGAACTATACGCATTAACAGTTTTCCACGCATCCGTAGAGCCTATTAATAAATTCCTCCCCCCAATCTCCAAATTGTTGACCTTTTCCGTCGAAAGTGAATCCAGCTTTGCTTGTATTGCCTTATTTGCTTCCTCTAGCGCACTTTGAAAGGCTGACATAAGGTTGTTGAATGTGTTGAATGCGCTATCTACTGCACTCTTTTCTGCTACAGTTGTTTTACCGTCTGAAATAGCGGTATTGATTGTCGTTAAAAGAGTATCACGCTGTCCCCACAAGTTTATCTTTGCGTTTTCAAGTGCTGTTTTAGCAGTACCCTCTAAATATGTATTTGTGAATACTTTTAGAAACGATGCTTCTGTCTTTGCCATCGTCTCGTTAATCGTGTTCTTGTACTTTTCGATAGCTTTTGCTTCCACTTCGTCAATAAGACCATCTTTGAAGGCTCCAGTCACGTATGTATTCAGGTTATTTACATTCGTTTGAACATTATTAGATGCATCAAGAGCTTCCTGCTTGGCTTGGTCTATCTTTGCTTGTCTGTCTTTTGCGGATAAGTCCCAATCAGTTCTTTTATTACCTGTTTCTAATTTTAATTTCCTGTATCTAAAAGAAACAGCCTGTTGATTATTGTACCACCTGAATGCAAATCTATTACCTAATGCCAACTGATATTCTGTTGGAGTAAACGTTATGCTCCGTCTGTTAAATGCATGGGTGGTAGAATTTAATGCGTTAACTATATCTCTCTCAAAAGTAGTTGTTCCAGCCCCAATGTTTATATACATATTCTCTGCCCCTGAGACCAACTCCGCTTCCCAGCTAAACGTATAAGTTTGTCCGACAACAAGTTCAGTATTCGGATAAAACACATTAGAATAATGGGAGCTTGATGGTCTTGATACGGATTGCCATTCATCGCTTGTTCCGTCAAGAAGGTTCACCCCGCCAATCTGTAAATTTTCCACCGCCGTATCATCAGTATATTTTGATGCTTTTTCCCAATCAGCTACACTATATGTTTGAGCCGATGTCTTAGCGGTAATACAACGCATTAGGTCGCCACCTGTGCCCTGTGCCCAAAGGTCGCCAACATCATAAGGGACAGTCGGTGTGGCTGTGAAAACCCTTCTCTTTCCGTCTGCTGTATCTTTTGCAGTCAAAGCTGTATTGAAAGCGTCAATAGCCTTCTGATCTTCAATTAATACCCATGCCGAACCGCTATACCTATTTAGCTTTTTTGTTGTGGAATTAAACCACATGTCACCTGTATGCTTTGTTTTCAAATCGGCAGTAGTCCATGCTGTTGCAGGATCTGTATCAGTGAAATGAGTTTCAATCTTTCCGTCTATCTGTGACTGTAATTGATTTTTTTCTTGCGGAAATACTGTCTCGGTGAAATTAGTTAAAGAACTCGCTACTTGATTTGCTTTTGTATCATCCGTGTACCTCACCCTCTTCACCCAATGAGCTTGATTATACGTCACGTTGTCTTGGGTTGCGGTTAGAATGTCTCCTTGCTTGTATGCTGTGCCGTTCAGAGTGATATCTGCATTAAGTACCCACATATCACCGAGTTTGTAATTTGACGGTGTTATAAGGAATGTAGTACTTTTACCGTCTGCCATCGCCTGAGCCTTTGAGGCTTCCTGTATTGCTTTGACTGCATCGTTGTCCGCTATTGGAGTCCATGAATAGGCTGTTCCGTTTTTTACAAATCGCCAAGCTTTGCCTGAATCTGGGGTAGTCTCATTGTCTACAAAAGCCTGTGAATTGTGAAATACGTCTCCTATGTGTCTGTCTTTTTCTATGTCAGTAGCCCAATCAGAGGCAGGGTAATTCAATAAAGTTGGCGTATAAGGGTAGCTGTAATTTGAGATCTCACCATCTACTTGAGCTTGCATTTCTGCAAATTTAGCGTTGTAATCAGTAACATTTGCTGCTGCATCATCAATTGCCTGTTGCGCTGCTAAAGCTGCTGCGTTAGCGGCTTCCTGAGCATCTTGAATATCTTGTGATGTGCCATCCGCCCAATCATCATAATTCAATCCATTAGATCGAAAGACCGTTTTACCTTGAATTTTATTACCCATTCTTGAAAACACAGTATACTCATTCTCACTTGATAGAGCGTAAGTGTTTATGTTTACATACTGCTTAATGCTTGGCGCATCAGGACCTACAGTACTTAATATTATTGCTCCCTGCCTTTCAGTGTTTTCAGAACCGAGTTGATATATGTAATCCCCTACTTCAGGAATATCTGAGTTAATCGCTGCATTGGTTTTTGAAAGCTCAATATAATCCGGACCAACTGCAACAACTTTTCGCCAGTAGAACTTTTGCTTACTGCCTGTGAATACTTGGTGTCTTGCAAAGTCAGTATTCTCGAAAAGATTTACAACTTTACCATCATCAGCATCAAAATAGCATCTATAAAAATCTGTAGTTTCTTCAACTTTTATGCATATCATTTCAGCTGCACTTTGAACTAGCTCTCCACCAATATGTTTTGCCTGGTGAATTAGTGCGGAAAAGAATTCAGCCCTCTGTCTTATAAGCAATTGATCAAATTCAGCAACAGTTGTGCCGTTAATATTTCTGATTGCACCTCCGGATCCAAGCAACCCAGGACTAAAATCACCAATTAAAATTGCTTTGAGAAATGTGATAATACCTTGAGCTGTATCATCATCTATTTTACTGAGATATTTTTCACCTGTATCACCTTGTTTGCGAAGAATCTCCGCAACCTTTTTACCCAACATTCCAACTCTGACATTTGTGTTGTGGCCTATCTTTGTTTCATTTGAAATTAAATTGCTATGCTCTTCCAGGGCAAGTAAAAGTTCTTCGAAAGTCATTGTAACAATATTTTTCATCAAAAGTAACAATGCCTTTATATGCTAAAAAAGACAATAAAAAAGCGGTGTGCATCACTGCAGACCGCTTAACATTCAATATGGATAAACTGAAAAAAAAGAAGGTTTATTTTCCAGCGCTTCGCAAAATATAAGATACACTCCTTAAATAATCCTGTCCGGTGAGTTCTACCATTTTTTCCTGTAATCTTCGCTGACTATACCAATATTTTTTTGCTCGCCATGGCTTCGGAGTCCTGTTTGGATTTGAAACTCTATTTTGACCACCGCTCTCTTTTGTTCCCGGGAATACACCTCCATCCAAATACATTCCGTAATGTTCAAACATGTGTGAGATCTTTGCTGTATTTCCACCTGCCTGTTTCATTAATGAAACAGTAAAACTTCTACGAAGTGCACCAGAAGAATATCGTGGTGATCCATCAGGTTTCTCTGATACACCTACCATTTCAGCATTCATTCTTTCTATCCAGTACTCAACCATAAGCTCAGACCAGTTATCAAGATATTTCTCACGCTGTATGTCTATTTGTCCGTCAGCCATTCTTCACTCTTGAAAGATAAATCAGTAGGAATATTTATTGGGACATGAAAAAAGAGGCCTGTACAATCATTGGCGAATATACCTGGTATTTCGGTATAGGGTATCCTGTCAGTTACCAGATATATCATACTTTGCTGAAGCTTCGATTTATCTTTTAGAAGCTTTTTCAGCACGTTGTTATAAATCTGTTTGCATTCAGCCAGTGCTTCAATTTGCGAATTCATATCATTCAACCGATACTGTTTTAATATATATATAACAACAGATCGCCTATCCATGTAACCCCCACCGGATTGGAATGTATAACCATCTTCACTGTCATCGACTGCAAAAAAAGCTTTATGAAACCTGAAGTTATCAAGAACTTCTTCCATGTGTTGCATTGATGTAATTCTGCTGTAAGCGTAATTACCATCAACAGTAAGCTTCATCTTGTCACGTACTTCTTTCTCAAAATATAAGTGTGCATCAAATTGTATCATTTCTTCATTTTGCTTTTCATTACATTATATTCATGCGCTTTAGCATCGAGCTCTGCGAGTGCTGCCCAGGTCTCAACAGAATAGATCTTTTCTATCTTAGTAACGTCACCTTCGCTTAACGCTCTCATCATTTGTTCAATTTGCTTTCTCATATTCGGCGGAGTGGGTGTATCATCTTCTCCGGTCTCCATCTCTACAAAATAGTTCGGAAAATTCTTTTTCAGAACTTTTTTGAGTCCGCTGAACCATAAGAAAGTTGTATAACGTACATGAAATGGAAGCTTTGCAAATTTCTTAGATCTCTTCTCTGTTAGCGAATCGTTAAACTCACCTTTTAAATAAAAGCTTGCACAAAGCATATCCAAGAAAACAGGATTTTTCTTAAAAATAAATGCTTGGTAATAATTGTCACAAGCCAGATATTGAGATAATGGAGCATTTCTCAATCTAACATCTGATCTTGTTGTACCACCCATTTTTCTAAGTGGTATTATTTCATCAATCCCGGAAGTGAGAAATTTAAATTGTTTTGAAAATGAGAGTACTTCTTGAGGTTCCAATAAGAAAAGGTTTTTTCCGTTCTTAAATATGACTCCTGCATCATCCTGATTTTTTAATTTAATATTTGAGAACCTTACAAATGCATAGGTCCATATTTCTTCAGCAGTAAGGTTGCCTGTAGATAAGAGCCAGGAAGCATATAATAGCTGCTTTTCATTTAACTCAATCCAACTCTTTGGTGCTGTCAGTTCTATTGTTTTTTCAATCATAAGAAAAAATATGTTGCATCATCCTGTTGATTCTGATACCTCTCTGAAATTTTAATTTTATACTCTTCGCTTTCTTTATACGAAGGAAAACTATCAATATTAGTCACCATACGATTGACAATATATTTTAGCTGCTCTTCAGCCTTGAAAGAATTATTGCGAATATAAAGAGCGACAATTATTTTCAGATTGTCTATCAATTTACGTTCTTCACCAGTCAAAGTTCCGAGTCTGCGTTTATTTATCAGATCATCAAGATAAACCCTGCTTATGTATGATGAGATCTCCTGGTACTGAAATCCCGTAATCATACTTCTCATTCTCTGCAGATCCTTGTATGGTATGTTGTGTTTAATCGCATCAGCAACATTTGCAACTGATTCAACACTGTCGCCGCAATATTGTAGAAATTCAATTCCGCTCCAATATATTAAATCAGTAAGGTTTTCAAATCGCGAAGACAATCTCCATTTGTCCAGGTAATTAGTTTTTGCTTCAATACAGACTATTAAATTATCTACATGAAAGTAAAGTCTTTCCTGAACGTGTTTCAACAATCGCTCAACTCTCTCCTTACTTGCCGGTGCCTGGTTAGAATTATTTACAACCGCAAATCCGTTCGAAGTCTGAATTACATCAAGAAAAGGGATCGCAGTTGAATAAGCCTTTAAACATATTATTGAATCCACTACTTTATTTGCTTCCGAATTAGCATCTTCAGCTTCGATAGCCGATAAAAGATCCCTGCCAAAGAATTCCTGCTCAATCCAGATCTTAGCCTCCTCGATAAAAGGAGCTATGTCTTCAAAATGAGTCCCCCTTGCCGTTGGAATATATTTTACAAAATCATCAATATTTTGTATCATATTAAAACTCCTTTCTTACATTAAAGCCTGGACATGCTTTTGCAGCAAACTCATTATGCCCGTGAACGCTTGCTCCCGGATATTTTTTCTGCAACTCTGCAACTAATTCTTTGAGAGCAATTCGCTGTTCAGGAGTTCTCGTATCTTTAGGCTGAAATTTATTGTCCACGCCTCCGATATAGCAGATACCAATACTCTTAGCATTGTGTCCAACTGTATGAGCACCTGCTTTCAACTCATTCCTGCCTTTGTGAATTGTGCCATTAAGATATATCACATAATGATATCCAATTTCAGAAAATTTTCTTTCTCTGTGCCATCTGTCGATATCTCTTACCGATACTTGTCTGCCCTCAGGTGTCGCAGAACAATGAATGATTATTTTATTTACCTCTCTCATAGTCTATAGGTTTATTTATTCGTGGTCGTTTTTTGCGTAAAGCACAATCCACCACAATACATTCGTAACTTTTCAATTCTTCAATATCATGAGTATTTTGATCAACTATCTTTTTCAATTCACTCATTTCAGTCTTCAAAATTACCTTGTCTTCTCTCAAATCTTTAATTGTTTCCTGATATACTCCCTGCCATTCTTTCATGGCAGAAGCTTCAGCGCTTTTCTTTGCATATTTGGCAGTACCCAATGTGAGTAGTCCGCCACCGGCTATGAATGTAAACATAGCCTCCCAGTTCTGTTGTAAAAAATCAATCATGCTGATCAGTACCGTCATCTCTAAGTGTATTTTCAGTTGCATCTTTTCCCTTATCAAGCGTTGTAAGGGTTACCACAGGGATATCATACTTGAAATCATCCCAGCCGTTATATTTTTTGATTATGAATAATGGCTCAAGCATTATATCCTGATACGCTTTCTCAAGCGATTGTTTCATTGTAAATAACTCTCTTTGCACACTTCCTGAAAAACCTCCTTTGCCTTTACCCGGAGCTGCACCGACCATAGATGGGTGAATATTGTCGGCATAGCAAATCATATTGGATGCTTCTTCTGAATCTTCAATCCAATCACCGCCCTCTTTCCCTGCATCAACATTGTTAATTCTTACATAAGCAGTCTCTTTCCCGTTTGGATCAACATAGAATCCGGATATCCACATTTTACCACTATTTTCAATTCCGGTTAAAAACTTTTTGATGTTTTCCTTTTCCTTATTGCAGCGTTCAATCCTCTTTTTTGGATCAGTAATTCCTTCCTGATTACAAAGATCATCCCAAAATAACCTGTTGATTTCTACGTGATATTTAAACGAAGCACCATTCTTCATTTTTGCTTTCTTAGCCTTAGGTATGAGACGCTTGATGTCAAACCAACCACTTAAGAACATGCTGTACCAATAAGCAAATGGATAATATCCAGTGCCTGGAATAGGGAACATGTTTACAATAGCAAATTTTCTTGTTTTAGTTGGCTTTTGTGTTACCCCTTCATCATCGGGAGTTTTGCCCATACGTACCATCAGATCATAATATGGGTTATTTAAATCCAAAAGCTCAATATCTTCTATGTCATCTTTTTTAGGATCATTCTCCCAATTAGCATAAAATATATGTTCTATTTTACCAGTCTTAGGATTTGCCTGTTCAAATCGAGTATGAGCCGCTTCTTTATGCCGGAGCCTTACAATCTTTTTACCATCATTAGATAAAATGATTACTGATACAGAAAAAAAGAAATATTTCATATCAGTAACCTGCTCAAGATGATATTTAGGTAGTCGATTAAAATCAAAGAATTCTAAAATGCCTGGATCGGTAATTTCATCACCATTATTCTTCATGATTTTAATTCCACTGCCGTATCCAACTAATGTGTTGAATAACTTATTCTGAGACAGAACTTCATCATGTCTTGCACTGGTAATAATAGTGTAGGGTAGTTTGTTATCCTCTCCCCAGGGCATGAAACCCCGGTATTTTTTCTTATTGTCTCCTGGTAAATCATTCGGAGCTCTTCCCATTTCTTTGAAAAGATCAGAACTCTCACTCTGTTCGCTCAACAGGGCTGATACATCGTTGGATATATCCATTATTTCAAACCCGCTAAAATACTTTGCTGTTACTTCCATTACATAAATACTTCCATTCCGTTAATTTCAAATATTGTCACCATTCGCACTTTCCGAAATTGATTAGACGTTAAAAACTTTAAGTTCACTGTATTGCCTTTGAAGTGAGAGCTGGTGCAAATAACATTGTTTGCATGAACAACAGTACCATCCCTTTTCCAAAATTTCAGGTCCAGTGCATCACCGCTTCGTAGCATCTCACGTGCTGTATTAATATGTATCGCTGCCGCCATATTTAATTTCTTTACTCAAAAATATAAATAGTGATAACAGTTAAAAAAGACAACAAAAAAACGGCCTGCATCACTGCAGACCGTTCCTTAGGTTAATCATAAAAAGTCAAAGTCTCAAAAAATCAATCATCAATCATCATAACCCGTTATCGTGCCACTTTTATAATAGTATTTTGGCTCTACAGTATCATCTAAAGAATCTTTAATCGAAATCAAAAGAACAGATTCCACATCAACTGCCACATCATTATATGCATTCATGATGCTGCAGTACATTTTGATATTATCCAGAAAGTTGATCAACATTTTACCTTCGTACAGATCCCACATCTCTTCCAACATAGTGACATGGTAATTACTTGCATCAACTATTAAGTATTTTGCCTCAATAAACTTATTAATGATAGTAACTATTCTGCCGGCATCAGCTTTACCAACTCTTTTCAATTCTCTTCTTTTTCTACGTGCTAAGCTCATAATTATTAATTTAGTGGAAAGTATAATCAAATGTATCGTCAAATATTCTTTTTATGTCAATCTTACCTGCACCGTACAGATTTGGCCTGCTGAGCTGGTATTTAAAGTCAAACGAAATCAATTCATCAGGTGCATTAGATCTTACAACCGTTGCATCAGTAATTGTTACCGGTACCAGGTCACTTAATATCTTCAGGAAAACTTCATTACTCACAAATAGATCTTCAGCCCATTGCCCATGATTTTCACTTAATATCCCGGTATTCGCTTCAAATTTCTTAATCTCTTTTGTCCTGAATCTGAAGAGCATATCACGAATGTATCCGGTAGTATTTTCATATTCGTTTTGTCTTTCAACCAAACCTTTTGGTACGAAGCTTTCCCGGCACCCAAACGAATTCCTGAAGATAAGCTCCGGCTCCTCATTTCTTTCATCACTGTCAAGATAATAGATCATCATCCTGTTACCTGCTTTTATTATATACCTGCTTATGAGTTCAGGTGAAGCGAGAATACGTTCAGGCGATACATCAATTTCAACAATCTGATTAATATCTGCTATGTTACGAATAACAGTAGGACCAACTCTGGTACCCTCTTTTGCAATTGTTTCCAACGTTACATCAACTGCTGCAGTGGTATATAATGAAAGTATCTCTATTTGCCAGGTATGAGTTAATTTCCAACCGCTTAGTAGTGTGAGAAAATTATTAGTTGTAAAATTAGAAGTTGTAGTATCAATTCTCTTCTCTCCAAGAATCGCTCTAAAAGATTTAGTAGCGCTGGTATTACCATCTGTAAAATTAAGTGTGTAAGCTGCTGATAGTCCCGGTATCTCTCCAAGATCCGAAGCAATAACTTTTCCCAGGTCACGGATCCAAACTCTTCCTTTATTATTTGCCCAATATTTTTCTGTAAGAATTACATCAGCCCCTTTGTTCAGTGTGAAAGTAAGCGAGTCATAGCAGTTTACTTCAATGTCAGGAATCATTGAAGTAAAATATAGTGAATCTAAAATTGTGACTATTTGTATCATAACTTAAATCGCTTTCTCCGTTTTGCTATAATTAAAATGCAAGAAACTAATATTACTGCACCCGTAATTATTACCCATCCCCATTCACTACCTTGGATTGGTCTACTGTCTGCTTTCGAGTGTACTGTTTCATTTATAATTGTAGAGCTGCTGTCTCTCTCTGCAACGTCCTGCTCCTTTTCATTCATGGAAACAGCTCGTGCAGTTCGCTCTTCTGTAGCCATGTCGCTTCGTTGTCTGTCCCCCCACGCTTCAGATATGCTTCGTATTGCTCCCGTTGTGTCGAATTCAGTAACTCTGATGTAGGATTTATTAATTTCAAATCCGCTTCGTTCTGACGTTTCAACTCCTCTAACCTCAAGTCGAGTAACATCTTTGATTTGTTCATTTCGCTCATAAACTCTATTAGTTGTCTCTCCTCGCTGGACATCTTTTTGAGTGCGGCACCCACCAAGAAATATAACAGCAAACAAAGCCCACCAACAAACAACACGAAAGCTAACAGCATTTTCAACTCCATACTTCATCCTTTTTTATTTCAAATATAAAGCTGTAGTCTAAGTGCAAAAAAGACATAAAAAAAACGGCCGACATTTCTGCAAGCCGTTTTTAATAACAAGTAATAATTTTACTTTTCTACTACTATTACAGCATCGATTGGCGCAACAGCTACAATTTGATCATTTTCATTCAAAATAATTGTTTGTTGATATGGAGGTTTAGCTGGTCTTAGTTTACTCCCTTCCACTACAGTATAGATGTCTTTCCCTGGCACGTAAATTATAAACTTTCTCATAATTATAAATAATTAGTGATTAATAAATTAGCTTTACAAATATAACTAATATTCTCCGATAATCTTTGAATTATCACCTCCCGATATCAGCCATTTTGGATATCCACCGTCAAAAATGATCTTATAGCCACTTGTAGCTAGGAACATGCTTACTTCATCTGCCGTGAATTCACCGGCACCCATCAGATCATTAGCTATCTCCTGACTATCTTTCAATATAGGCTCTTCTCCCTCTTTTGCAGGCGGATATTCTCCGGCCCATCTGCTTAATATTACAATTTTCCAATCAACTTGATCGTTATTCATTAAAGCCTCCTTTCTTATTTGGTACTGATATTTGACACTCTTTCATAGAAGTGAACAGATCTCTGATCTCATAAAAGAACACTAACGCCTCTTTGCGTTCATACTCCGTAGTCCATTCATCTTCAGAAGCAAGTGCAGCTAGCTTAATGCTTCTGTCTGCAATTCCTATACACTCATCCAAGCTGTATATTCGTATAAGCTTGAACAGTGGTTCAACATTCATCAATACATTCCTGTAAGGATTATTCACCAGGATGGGAGATCTATCTTTATTGTCCATGATCAAAATCTCCTTTCTGTATCAATAGTAAAACGTATGAAAGCTTCGCCGGTCCAGCAGGAAATTGCATTATATCGGTACTTTTTCTCGATTAACAACCTTACTGGCGTCTGTTCATCTTCCTTGTCAATAGCTTCAAGGAGTTTTAAAAGTTTGCATTTGAAATCTCCGAGAGTGGAGTTACTCATCTTTTCGCGAAATGGTAGTGGAGCAATTTCGCTGATCTGATTTAATTCGGGCATCACTGCCGTAGAAAGGTTACTCATAACTGATAATTTTTAGACATTTAAAAAAAGAACGGTTTCGCTACCCGTTGTCTAAAGTCTTACCAGAAGGCTCGCATACATCATTACAATGTATGCACGGGGCGAAACCGCCATAAATTTTTATGGAATGGACATAAAAAAAGCCAGACACTTCCGGCAACATCCATTGCCTCCTGATTATAAAACTTTAGACTCTGCAAATATGGTGAATTAATTTGAATTAGCAATTGGAAAAACAAATTATTATATATGTTACAAAACACATATATAGTATTTGCCATAATCAATACTTATTTTAGACTATCGCTTACCTTATTCTAATATAATAGGAGTTTATTAGAACAAGCCAAGGGGTATGTAAGAGCCAGGTATGGCCAAAAAAAGAACCTGCATTGTCCAAATGAACAATGCA
>ENA-UOOR01002286-UOOR01002286.1-fermentation-metagenome-genome-assembly--contig:-NODE-2286-length-19759-cov-2.719397_pt1 | contig 19759 bp, 14 predicted proteins | sample MGYA00245780_ERZ724029 | MGnify/ENA primary metagenome ERZ724029 (study PRJEB28704, sample SAMN03018315) | fermentation metagenome | biome: anthropogenic terrestrial biome; feature: soil; material... | reverse complement strand
CATCACCCCTATATTAATTGTAATTGTTGTACCAATATGAACAGTGGATTCTACTTGAATTGTTCCCTTATTGGATTCGACAATTTGTTTGACTAGTGCAAGACCAATACCGTGTCCATCTTTTTGTTTCGTACTAAATCCGTAATCAAAAATACGCTGTGGTACGCCTTCAATTCCTTTACCACTGTCCTGCACTTCGATAATTAAAAAATGCTTATCCCCAATGATGGTTAAGTGAACATCTTTATGCGGACATTCGAAGCAAGCTTCCATTGCATTGTCCAGTAAGTTGCCGATAATGGTGATAATGTCACCACACGATAAACCACTCATAAAATCCACAAGGTTCGAATCTTCATCAATTGTTAGTTCCACTCCTAGTTCCTTAGCACGTGAGTATTTGCCAAGCAATAAGCCTTGAATTGAATAATCTTGAAATTTATCATGCAAGCTTTGAATGATTTCCTCTTCATCTGTAATTTCATCGATAATGAGGCTTAATGCATCGTCATTTCGTTCCAATTGAATAAGCCCTGCAATACTATGGAGACGGTTCATATATTCGTGTTGCTGTGCTCGCAAGGAATCGACAAGCATTTTAATACCCGTTAATTCTTCGGCAAGCATATTTGCTTCTTTACGGTCGGTTAACATGATGAGATATCCCGCATTTTGCTCCATAATCCGAATTGGAAATGTTCGAACTAAATACATTTGATCGAACATTAACAGTGGTCGATAGACTTCGTGCTGTTGAATGGTATCCTCTGCCAGCCAAGTGTTTTTAAATAATGATTTTCTGGAAACTTTATGCCCGAAGAAATGCGTATATTGCCTCGCTAATCGGTTAATAAATGTTACATTCCCGCTTTCATCAGTCGCCAAAATACCAATATCCATCGCTTGAATAATACCTGAGCGTTCTTCTACTAACCGAGCAATTTCATAAGGTTCTAAATTAAATGTTTGGCGTTTTAAATGGTTAGCTACCCATACAGATCCACCTAAACCAATAACGAGTCCCCAAAAAAGAGAGACTAAAATATCAAATTGATATTGGTCTAAAAGGTTATACCATTTTGGTGCCAGCAGCCCAACGGTAATAACGCCAACCTGTTTGGTACCTTCCTCATTCATAATTGGTACAAATGCTCGTATGGAATAGCCAAGCACACCGTGTGCCTTTGATATGTACTCATGCTGTGAAAAAGCTTCTATTTCATCGCCACCTTCAAAAACTGTACCAAGTTTACTTTCAGATGGATGGGAGTAACGAATACGTTTCATATCAATGATAACAATGTAATCAACATCCGTTGTTAATCGGATGCGTTCAGCAATGGGTTGAATTACTTCAAAACCTTCTTTTGTGCCTACATGTTTTTGGACTTCTGTCAGCTGTGAAACGGTTCGTGCAATAGCTATTGCACGGGCACCGAATTCTTTTTCCAAAGCACCAGCAAGATTATGAATCATAATTGCACCACTCGTCGTGATAGAAAAAATAACAATTATGAACGAAAAGATAAACATTTTTAGTCGCAACGATATGTTCTTCATAAGTATGTAAAAGGAATGCTGAAATGGCAGCCCTTTATCATTTCATCACCTCTGTGGTATAAGATTTCGATCAGCAAGCGCATGGATTATGTAGATTAGCAAACCCTATTTTTCTAACAATGAACTAGGACTATCATTCTATAATAAAGTAACATAAAAGAATAGCTTGTTGTAATACAATTACCGCTTTAACGTATTCATTTCAATGGTGTACTATAACAATGAACTTATACGTTTTTTAAAGAAAAAAATATAAAAAGTGGGAAGTGCTATGAAGGTTTTGTTGTTCTAATATTCGTTGAGTGTTTTCGGTAAATCAAAAAATTTATATTTGAATAATAAAAAATAATAGGCATTTTAACTTGTAAAGTACGTTATACATATTGTTTGTGTAAATTAATTTACATTTTAAATGTTTACTGGTTGGATTTACATATGTTGTGATAACTTGATTTCTTTTGCGCAAAGAAAATTTGCTTCGATAAGTTTTTAAAATTCTCTTTTGTTCTTAATATTTCTGCCTATCAATTATTTGTATTTTCTTACCCTTTATATCGATAGGTTTTGTATCTAGTGGCAGCCTAGGAGAATACATGGCTTAATATGTGAAAATATGCACAAATTTAACTATTTCAAAATAATTTATTTAGTGTGAATAAGTACGGTAGAAAAATAATAATAGCTAAAATATGTTGGTGATATCGTTTGATAAACGCCTTTTTGCTTAGAGGCTGTAAGGATTTTGATGTTGTTGATATGTATTGACTAGTCGAAAACTTTTTGGAGAAATAATATTTTTTAGAAAAACATCTTGCATTCGAATAATTATAAGTGGTAAATTGTTTTACATGGACGTTCATAGAATCTTCACAGGTAGCAAAAGAGGGAGAAATGAGAATTTATGAATAAAAATAGATGGTTAATTGCATTATCTGCAATCGCTATTCACCTTTCCATTGGTGGAGCCTATGCATACAGTGTATACAAGCTGCCGATTGTCACAGAAATGGGATGGAGTGAAACAAAGGTTACGATAGCCTTTACAATTATGATGGGGCTTGCTGGTTTTTCAGCAGCGTTATTTGGTAGTTTAGTAGAAAAAATGGGTCCACGTAAATCGGCCATGGTAGCAGCAGTACTGTTTGGAGCAGGACAAGCTGGTGCAGGTGTTGCAATCTCTATGGATTCTGTCACATTATACTGGTTAACTTACGGCTTACTTAGTGGTTTAGGTATGGGGATTGGTTATATCGCACCTGTCTCTACATTAGTAAAATGGTTCCCAGACCGTCGTGGTTTAGCTACAGGTATGGCTGTACTAGGATTTGGATCGGGAGCATTAATTACTGCACCGGTAGCAGCAAACTTAATGGAAGCAGTTGGAATTTCTACAACTTACTTTATTTTAGGGGCAAGTTACTTCACGTTAATGATTTTAGGGGCTTCTTATATAGCGCCGCCAAAACCAGGTTTTATGCCTGCGAATATGAAAGCGGCAGCAGAAAAAGGAAAGGATGTAGTGAAAAAAGATTTAGCAGTAATGTCAGCTCGTGAAGCTGTGAAAACAAAGCATTTCTGGATGTTATGGTCAATGCATTTAGTCAATGTAACTGCGGGTATTATGATGATTTCTGTCGCATCACCGATGGCACAGGAAATTGTAGGTTTATCAGTTGCAGGAGCTGCAGCAATGGTAGGCGTTATGGGGTTATTCAATGGTGGCGGTCGCTTAATTTGGGCTGCTGTGTCGGATTATATTGGTCGATCAAACGTCTTTGTAATATTCTTTACAGCACAACTTATTACATTTATCGTATTGCCACATACGACAAACGTTATTATTTTCCAAGCACTTATTTTCTTAGTAGTTAGTTGTTATGGTGGCGGTTTCTCAAACCTACCTGCATTCGCAAGTGACCTATTTGGTACGAAGCAACTTGGTGTTATCCACGGTTATTTACTAACAACATGGTCTTTAGGTGGCGTTTTTGGTCCACTTCTAGTGAGCGCTATTAAAAATGCTTATGATAGTTACATTCCTGTATTCTATGTATTTGCAGGTTTAATTGCTATTTCATTAATTATTTCATTAACGCTACGTGCAGATGTGCGTAAACAAACAGCATTAAAAACAGCAGAGCAAAAGGTTGGAGACGTCTCCGCTACACGATAATTTTTACTTTCAATTCGCACTTGAAAAGTATAGCCGTATTAGTGTCATTTCGCATATGACGCTAATGCGGTTTTTTTATTTGTAGCGATTGTTATACAACACTTGATTAATCTTCGTCTAACATATAACAGCTCATGTTTGATGTCAATAAGATTATGGTAAATAAAGTGATTTTGCTACTAAAAGAGAAATTTTGCAACGTTATTCTATTTATAGGTGACAGCAATTTACTATAAAAATAATCAAAATAATAGTATATGAAGGGCTATATGTCTGTAGTGATTGACTGTGACAAAGAATGGTGAATCTTTTCATGGCAATTAACGTATATAAGGGTATAAAGGAGGCGGACGCTATGGGAAAGTATTCATTAAATGAATTCATTAAGACAACGCAACAAGATGATTATGAGAACGAATATTTCGAGTTAGAAACAGAGCGTGTATTAGAGGTTAATTTAGATGGTGAAGTCTGGTCAAAAATGGGGGCTATGATTTCATACATAGGCGACATTAAGTTTGAGCGGGAACGTGTTTTAGAACATGGCCTTTCAAAAATGTTTAAAAAAGCATTAACAGGCGAAGGAACGCAACTTATGAAAGCAAAAGGAAAAGGGCGTCTCTATTTAGCGGACCAAGGGAAAAAGGTGACTATTTTTGATTTGAAGGATGAAAGTATTTGTGTCAACGGTAATGACTTGCTGGCATTTGAACCAAGTATTAATTGGGACATTCAATTAATGCGTAAAATGGCTGGTATTATGTCTGGAGGGCTGTTTAATGTAACGCTACAAGGAAGTGGTAAAGTAGCCATTACAACGCATTTCGAGCCGTTGACGTTGTTGGTAAAGCCTGGTGAAACAGTTTATACGGATCCTCATGCTACAGTTGCATGGTCAGGCAATTTAACACCTGAATTTAAAACAGATATTAGCTTCCGTACGTTTATTGGACGTGGCAGTGGTGAATCGATTCAAATGGCTTTCTCTGGCGAAGGGTTTGTCATTATCCAACCGTATGAAGAGGTTTATTTGTCTAGCGAAAGTTAAAAAAGTAAGGACAAAAATGCAATAAGTGTTCGATTGACTGCTATCAATCGAACACTTTTTCGTTGTTGTCCGCTTTGGCGGTGCTTTCCGCTCAGCACAGTAAGCCGCACCCCTCGCTAACACGCGGAATGCCCTCGTCTTACGTTCTGTGCTGTCCCGCAGGAGTCACCGCCTTCGCTACCATCAACTAGTGTAAACTTCTTATTTTTATTTACTGCAAAAGAATGAACTGCTAAGGTTTCATTCCTCTTCATAGAGGAAAAATCCCATCAATCGAACATTTTTTTGTTATACGGTTATGTTTGCTACGGCGGTGCTTTTTACTACTGTTTTTTAGCTTATATTTCGACTCTTAGTCCTTGCTAAATGGAATCGAGTGATTACAAGTCAGCGTTCATTCCTGCAATTCGTCCTGTCACAAGTGCAGACGTAATATTATAGCCGCCTGTGTAGCCATGAATATCTAATATTTCTCCGCAGAAAAATAAACCTGCCTTTTTCTTAGACGCCATCGTTTTTGGTTCGATTTCTTTCACAGAAACGCCTCCACCTGTAACGAATGCTTTGTCGAGCGATTGTGTACCGCTAACCGTCATTGTGAAATTCACTAGTAAATGTGCTAGCGCGCGAATTTTTTCTTGAGATAATTCAATGCCAGTCATTTGAACATCAATATTTGCACGGTCACATAAAAATAGCAGCCAGCGTTCTGGTGCGACGCCTTTCCAAACATTTTTCACTGCTTTTTTCGGTTCTTCTTTTATAAGCTTATTTAAATATTGAAGACATGTTTCCTCATTGAAATCTACAAGCGTTTGGATACGCATTGTGACAGGTTCATAACCCGTTTTCATTAACTCCTTGACGACAAACTGACTACAGCGTAATACAGCAGGGCCGCTTAATCCGAAATGCGTAAAGAGCATGTCCATTTGATGTGTTATTAGTGGCTTACCTTTTTTATTGAGAACGGATACCGCGACATCTCGTAATGCTAATCCTTGTAGCTCTCTCGTTTGAATAAACTCCTCTTTTGATAAAACGGGCACTTCTGTTGGAAAGAGTGTTGTCACATTATGTCCAGCACGCTCGGCCCAAGGGTAGCCATCGCCTGTTGAACCTGTTTGTGGCACTGCCTTGCCTCCAACTGCTACAATAACAGCCTTACAGCGTACTTCTGTCCCATCTTCTAAGCGCACACCAAGAATCTTTTCATCATCCATCAATAACTTGTTAACGGGTGTATGTAACCGTACTTCAACATGTAGTCGTTGCAATTGACGAATCAATGCATCGACTACATCTTGCGCACGGTTGGACATAGGGAACATACGACCATGGTCTTCTTCTTTTAATGCGACACCTAGCCCTTCGAAAAAGGCAATAATGTCCTCATTGTTATAAACAGTAAAGGGGCTATATAAAAAACGACCGTTGCCAGGAATATGTTTAACAATTTCTTCAACAGGTAGTCTGTTTGTTACGTTACAGCGACCACCACCAGAAATCGCGAGCTTTTTCCCAAGCTTTGTCCCTTTTTCGAGAAGTAAAACTTTCTTTTTTCGTTCTCCAGCTGCGATGGCGGCCATTAATCCAGAGGGGCCACCACCGATAACGATTACATCATACATATATGTGAACTCACTTTCTTTTCATTATTAGGAACTTTTCCTATTATACATGAAGTCTATATAGAGGGCGGCTACTTTACATTGAAAATTATAATAAAGTGCTTTATAATTTTTTATCTATAATGACAGCATGAAATGAATGGCTTTTCGTGCTATGATGATAGAGGTTATGCACTAAATTATGAGGTGAAAAATAGATGTGCGGATTTATTGGCTATATTAATGGAACAAATGTGATTGATCATCACCAAACAATTGAAAATATGATGAATACAATTATTCACCGTGGACCAGATAGTGGTGGTATTCATAGTGACGATAAAGTAACGTTAGGTTTCCGTCGTTTAAGCATTATTGACTTATCAGACGTGGCAAATCAACCTCTTTATAGCCCAGATGGCAACATTGTGCTTGTTTTCAATGGGGAGATATATAATTTCCAAGAGTTGCGTAAGGACCTACAAGAAAAGGGTCATACATTTAAAACGAAATCGGATAGTGAAGTGTTAATCTTCGGTTATCTGCAGTATGGTGTAGAATTTGTCAAACAGCTTCGCGGTATGTTCGCATTCTGTATTTGGGATAAAAAGAATGATTTACAATTTATCGCGCGTGATGGCTTTGGTATTAAGCCACTGTACTACACTGAAAACACGACGGATGGAACATTTATTTTTGGTTCAGAAATTAAATCTTTCTTGCCTCATCCAGCATTCATTAAAGAATTAAACAAAAATGCATTACGTCCTTATTTAACGTTCCAATATTCTTCAATGGACGAAACATTCTTTAAAGGTGTATTTAAATTACCACCAGCGCACTATAAAAATGGACAAAAACAAATTGTGCAATATTGGGATAAAAAATTCCATGCGAAAGAAGCGCCGATTGAAAAATATGTGGAAGATATTCGTTCAACAGTAAAAGAGTCAGTAGATGCCCACCAAATTAGTGATGTAAAGGTTGGTTCTTTCCTGTCTGGCGGTATTGATTCTAGTTATATTACATCATTGCTACGTCCTGATAAATCATTCTCTGTTGGTTTTTCTGACTATGAAGATATGTTCAATGAGACAAACTTAGCAAAGGATTTATCGGATACATTAAATATTCAAAACGAGCGTAAATATATTACAGCGGATGAGTGTTTTGAAGCTTTACCGAAAATTCAATGGCATATGGATGAGCCACAGTCAAACCCATCTTCTGTACCGCTTTACTTCCTATCGGAGCTAGCGGCGAAGGATGTAACAGTTGTACTTTCTGGTGAAGGTGCGGATGAGATTTTTGGAGGCTATTCGTGGTACCAAAACTCTGGCAGAATGCAAAAATACGAAAAGGTGCCATTTGGTCTGCGTAAAGCATTGCGTGGCATTGCAGAGGCGCTTCCGAAAAACCAATATACACATTTCCTTGTAAAAGGTGGTCAAACCGTAGAGGAACGCTTTATTGGTGAAGCGGTTGTATGGGATGAGGATGACGCATTAAACGTCTTAAAACCAGCTTATAAAAACGGTCCTTCTGTACAAACAATTACGAAACGTATTTATGATGAAGTACCTGGTGATGATGATGTTACAAAAATGCAGTATTTAGATTTGAATTTATGGATGCCTGGAGATATTTTATTAAAGGCAGATAAAATGAGTATGGCGCACTCTATCGAATTACGTGTACCATTTTTAGACAAAGAAGTAATGGAGCTAGCAAAAAATATTCCATCAAGATATCGTGTCAATGATATTGATACGAAATATGTTCTTCGTCAAGCGGCACATCAGGAATTACCAGAAGAGTGGGCAAAGCGTCCGAAGCTTGGCTTCCCTGTACCAATTCGTCACTGGCTGCGTGAAGAAAAGTATTACAATATGGTCAAGGACATGTTTACAACGGACTTTGCCAATGAATTTTTCGATACGAAGCAACTAGTGGGTTATTTAGATGAACATTATGAAGGCAAAGCTAATCGTGGTCGCTATATTTGGACAGCTTATGTGTTCTTAGTATGGTATAAACAATTCTTTGTTGATATGTAACACAGAAGTAGCAGTTCAAAGAATCTAGTAGATTTTTTGAACCGCTATTTTTTTGGAAATATACAAGACAATTCATATCGATTTGTTCTAATGAACGGGGAATTGTGGATTTCAAAAACTTTTCTGTGTTTTTTGCATCTGTTTTCTTGTAAATATGTTAAGATAACAGTTGGTTTACTCGTTTTAATGTTTGAAAAGTGATGATGTTCCATCACTTATAAAAGCTTGATTTTACTAATGAATGGATGGATACGATGTCCAATTTAATGAAAGGTACTGCGATATTAACGTTAGGGATGTTTTTATCTAAGGTGCTTGGATTAATTTATATTTTTCCCTTTTATGCGATTGTTGGGCAGGAAAATATTGCGCTGTATCAATATGCATATATTCCTTACTCAATCATGCTCGCAATAGCCATTTCAGGTGCACCAATTGCTGTATCGAAATTTGTTTCTAAATACAATGCCTTAGGAGACTATCAATCAGGACGCAAGCTGATGAAGTCAGGTATCGTGATAATGTTGATAACGGGTATGTTGTCCTTTGCTGCCCTCTTTATCTTGGCAACACCGATTGGTGAACTTGTTATTAAAAGTGATGAACAGAAATTTACAGTCGAGCAAATTGCGTCTGTTATTCGCTGGGTAAGCTTTGCGCTTATTGTTGTTCCATTTATGAGTTTGTGGCGTGGCTTTTTCCAAGGCTATGACAAAATGGAACCGACAGCAGTTTCACAGTTAGTGGAACAAATTGTCCGAATTGTTGTGTTATTAGGCGGCTCTTTCTTAGTAGTAGTAGTTTTTAATGGCAAAGCGCAAACAGCAGTTTCCTTTGCGGTATTCGCAGCTTTTATCGGGGCAATTGGCGGCTTAATGGTGCTCTATTACTACTGGAAAAAATACCAACCTGAATTTAATTTATTGCGTAGTCAAAGTGTTACGTCGACCCAGCTACCAATGTCGGATATTTATAAAGAAGTGATAACGTATTCCATTCCGATGGTGTTTGTAGGGGTGGCTAATCCATTATTTCAATTAGTGGATATGGTAACGTTTAATGGTGCTATGAGTTCCATTGGTTTAGCCAAAGTAACGGATGAGTATTTATCAATGATTAACTTTACAACACATAAAGTTGTCATTATTCCTGTTATGTTAGCAACAAGTTTTTCAATGGCGTTAGTACCGACGATAACAAAATATTTTACACAAGGTGAGTATTTATCGTTACGCCATGCGATGGATAAAACGTATCAAATTTTAATTTTCATTACATTACCAGCAGTAGTGGGTATTTCATTATTAGCAAATGAAATTTACTTTATGCTTTACTCTGAAAGCGAGATGGGCGCAACGATTTTAGCTCATTATGCACCAGTAGCAATTTTATTTGCGTTGTTCCAAGTTACAGCCGCGTTGCTACAAGGTATTGACTTCCAAAAGTGGATTGTCTTCAGTCTACTATCAGGTATTTTAGTAAAGCTAACCCTTAATATTTCGTTTATTCGTTGGCTAGAAGCGGACGGAGCCATTTTGGCAACAGCGATTGGTTATAGTGTTTCAATTATTATTAATTTGCTAGTGCTTCGAAAAACGCTTAATTATAAATCAGAAATGGTTATACGTCGTGTCATGCTTATCTCACTTTTAACAGCTGCAATGGCTGTCAGTGTTTTAATCGTTCATAAGCTATTAGAACTTGTGATGGGACCAGTGGATGGTAAATTCTCTGCACTTGTCTATTCTGTTATTTGTGCAGCAGTAGGTGCTGCTGTTTATGGCTATTTGTCATTACGCTTAGGTTTAGCACAAAAACTACTTGGTGAGCGCATAACAAGAATTACAAGTAAATTGGGATTTAAATAGGAGGAACTATGCGTTTAGATAAATTACTAGCCAATATGGGCTATGGCTCACGAAAGGAAGTTAAGCAACTCCTAAAACAAAAGGCCGTTTCTGTTGATGGTACGTATGTAAAAGATGCGGCCATGCATGTTGATCCAGAACAACAAAATGTTGTAGTGTTCGGTGAACGTGTTGTATATACAGAGTTTGTGTATTACATGATGAATAAGCCGCCAGGTGTTATTTCTGCAACAGAAGATTTACGAGATGAAACGGTCATTGACTTACTAGACCCACTACATCAACATTTTCAACCATTTCCAGTTGGTCGTTTAGATAAAGATACAGAGGGCTTGTTACTGTTAACGAATGATGGTGTTTTAGCCCATAACTTACTATCTCCAAAAAAGCATGTGCCTAAGGTGTACTATGCTAAAATAGAGGGCATTGTTACGCAAGAGGATGGAGAACGATTTGCTCGTGGTGTTGAACTAGATGATGGCTACGTAACAAAGCCAGGCAAGCTCGTTATTCTGAAATCTGCCCCACAATCAGAAATTGAATTAACGATTCAAGAAGGTAAATTCCATCAGGTAAAACGGATGTTTGAAGCAGTAGGTAAACATGTTATCTACTTAAAACGCCTTTCTATGGGGAGCTTACAACTTGATGAAAGCTTAGCATTAGGTGAATATCGCGAGTTAACGCCAGAAGAATTAGCAGGCTTACAAAATAGAGAGTAAAGAAAATCCTCGATGCTATACTTTTAGTATCGAGGATTTTTTTTATACAAGTTTGTCCCATTAACTGTATAATATGATATATCAATAAAATAACGTGGGAGAGGCTTGACGTACCGAAAATATTTTTTGTTCAAAAAATGATAGTGAAGATGAGTAGAGGACATGTTAATGAAAAAACTACGGATTAAATTATTAATATCTTTAATTGCCTTTGCATTAATACTTGTTGCTGTAATTTCTTATGTAAACAGACAAATTCTTGTGACAAATATTGAAACACAAGAAGCTAGTAATCGAACATTAATTGAAAATCATATTCTTGCAGATATGCAAACTGTAGATAATGCGCACTTTTATTTTGATAAAAACATTTCGGATCAGATGGAAAAAGAGTTAAAAGCATTAGCTACTTATTATAAACAAAATCCAAAAATAGACACTTGGAACTTACAACAAATGAAAAATCAACATGGTATGGATATATACATATTGGATCAAACAAATACGGTAATTTATACTACATTTCAAAAAGATTTAGGTCTAAATTTTTTGCTTTGCTGTAAAAGCTTTTCGGCATTATTGGATGAACGAAGAGAGAGTGGGCAATTATATACAGATGGTATAGATATTTCGACCACAACTGGTGAGTACCGCAAATTTAGTTATTTAGCAACGCCTGATAAAAAGTATTTATTAGAGCTTGGTTTGAAATTAGATGAAGTCCCTGTCTTTCAAACATTTAACTTTGGAAAAACCGCTGCGTATTTAGTTGAAAAGTATAATGATTTGCTAGATGTTCGAACGATTAGTGCAGGTGGTGTTTTTTTCTCGGACACAGAATCCGCTCGGATAACTGTAAAAAATCAAACAAAAAAATTTCAGGATCATTTTAAGGCTGCACTACAAACGATGAAGCCAGCTGAATATCAGCAAATATTAGACGATGGCTATATCGAAACCTATCGTTTTTTACCGTATGAAGCAGAGACGGTGCGTGGTGCCTCAACAAAACGGGTAGTCTATGTCAAATATGGCAATCGTACAGAGTTAAATGCACTTGCCAATAATACAAAACAGTTTTGGTATGTTTTAATGATTGCATTAGTAACAGCGTTAATTATGTTGGTCGTTATTAATAGGCTATTTTCTAAAACGATACATCTTGCAACCTATGATCCACTAACAAATGTATATAATCGTGCAACATACATTAGTAAAATGGATAAATTATTGAAAAAAAGAAAAGCCAATACGCCTGGTTTATTATTAATAGATTTGGATAATTTTAAGCAAGTAAATGATCGATTTGGACATGCTGAAGGAGATAGGATTCTTATTGAAACGGCTAAAATTTTAAAAGACGTCGTTAGAACAGAAGGTTTCGTTGTGAGATTTGGTGGAGATGAATTTGCAATTGTCCTATATGATACGAACAATGAACATATGGTAAAAGTAGCAAGTGCGATTTTGGAGAAAATCCGTAGATTAAAAAATGTAGAGAATCATAAATGGTCGGTTATTTCTGTGAGTATGGGCGGCGTAATTTGTGAAAAACCAAATGAAACCGAGTTAAGTTTATTTGAACGAGCAGATAAGGCTTTATATCAGTCTAAGAAAGCAGGGAAGGACCAATATTCTAGTTATCATGAAGTAGCTTCAACAGAAGAAAAATACAATTCATAAACGTAGTTTTACAACGGTTATAAGTAAAAGCACGAGACAAGTAGGTTGCCTACTGGACTCGTGCTTCTTTATTGTGTTTTGGGTCGATAAAATAGGGAACTACATAAAACAAGTGCAGCAATGACGATAAACATTGTATCAATATAGTGTGTTAACAGCCAGCCACCTATAATAGGACCAATAAAACCGCCTAAATTTTTAAATTGGGCCGCACCTAAATATGTAGCTTTCTGTGTCTCTGGGGCAATTTCATCAATCATGACATTCATTGTTGGGAAAGTAAATATTTCACCAATTGTAAAAAGAACCATTGCACAAATAAACAACGGGTAGTTAGTAGATAGGCCAAATAATGTTAAACCAATGACAAAGAACAAAATACCGATAAGAAGTATTGTTGGTGATGAGAAGCGCTCTGAAAAAATACTAATCGGTAATTGCAGTAAAAGCACAACCGCAGCATTTAATGAAATCAGTAGGGAATAGAGCTTGGCTCCATCTTCAATTTTGAGCTCAATAAGTTGAGGGAGTGTTGAGTCGAATTGGGAGTAGCCAATATTTATTAAGATTGCCCCGAAAATAAAGCTTAACAGTACACGATTTGTTAAAAGAATTGTAAAGGTTTGTAGCACTTTTGTGTGTATCATCGGCTTTTGCTGTTGCATTTTGTAACGATTCAAAACGAAAAATAAAAACATTGCATAAACAATATACATAGCGCCTGTCAACATAAACGGCACGCTAGGACTGGATAATGTCGCGATATATACACCAATAAGAGGTCCTATGACTGCGGCGATATTAATGGCTGTGTAGCGCAATGAAAACAATCGCTTTCGTTTATCAGCGGGAGTAAAGTCAATCATTAAAGCTTGTGTAGAAGGTTCAAAGAAGGAGCGACATAACCCGTTCAACGCATTTAAAATGACGAAAAACCAAATCGTATGCGCTGTTGCAAAGCCAAAGAACACAATACTCCATACAAGTATCGTAAGTAAAATAACACTTTTTCGACCAAAACGATCTGTTAAGTAGCCACCGAAAAACCCACCTACTGTAGAAATAAGTGGCGCGATACCAATGGTCAACCCTATTTGTAAAGGGGAGGCATCAATTTCGTTATGTAAATAGATAGCTAGAAAAGGCATTGCCATAAAGCTTGCAACGCGTGTGAAGATAGTTCCACCTAAAATAATCCAAACAAGTGGATGAAACATTTTGGATAGTTTCATAGAATTATCCTCCTCTCAACATGTAGAATGTTTCGAGTGTAACGGATAATAAAGTGCTTTGTAAATAGAAAAAAGAATGACCCCGACGAAAGGTCATTCTTTTTCATACAAAAATGCTTTACGCAAAGTGCGCAAAAACTAAGACGTCAATTTTACTTTTTTACTCGTCGTTGTCCATTTGCCTCGACTTGGACTCATCACCAAATCGTTAAAGGCTAACACGTTCAAATCTCTTTGAACGGTGCGAGGAGTGATGCTAAACTCTTCGACTAAATCCTGTGTAGACACGGTTCCTTTGTCTAAAATAAACATGTACACATCTTTAATACGATTAAGCATTCGATCAGTAGTTGGTTTCATAAATGAACCACTCCTTCATCTTAATTCACTTGGCAAAGACTAGCGGACGACAATATGTGCGGAGTGCACTGAGGCTATTAAGTAGCTGCCTTAGACATCCCCTTTTCTAATTTTATGTTCAGAACAAATAATTCTGATAAATCTATTATATAGAATAACGATGTGATTTTCTAGTGAATGCCGTGGAAATTTACAATTAATTCATAAAGTTTGCGCTGTATTTTGTGGAGATTAGTGAAAAAGATGCTATATGTGGTAGTGTAAAGGAAAGATAAGAAAATGATAGTTAGAAAGATGATTGAATTTTTTTTAGTAAAGAGTAGAATAATCTTATTATAAAATGGAGGAGGTACATAGAATGGATTGGTTACAGGCTGCAAAAGAAAGACAAGATGAATTAATTCAAGAGTTGCAAGAGCTTGTGCAAATTAATAGTGTACTGGATGAAAAAACAATAACTGCGGATGTGCCTTTTGGTGAAGGACCGTTAAAGGCATTGGAATGGTTGTTAGCAAAAGGGAAAGCACAAGGGTTACAAACAAAAAATGTTGATAATTATGCTGGACATATCGAAATGGGCCAAGGTGAAGAGTTACTGGGTATTTTATGTCACGTAGATGTTGTCCCTGTAGGTGATGAATCAAACTGGACGTATCCACCTTTTAGCGGCACGATTGCAGATGGCAAATTATTTGCGCGCGGTGCTATTGACGATAAGGGCCCAACAGTTGCTGCATGGATGGCAATGAAGCTTGTAAAAGATGCAGGTATTCAATTAAACAAACGTGTGCGTATGATTATCGGGACAGATGAAGAAACAGGCTTCCGCTGTGTCGACCACTATTTTAAAAACGAGGAAATGCCAACAATCGGTTTCGCTCCTGATGCGGATTTCCCACTGATTAATGCCGAAAAAGGCATTGCTGCGCTTGTATTCTCCCAAAAGCAGATTGGGGATGCAACGAAAGAACAGCTACTACTATTTAATGCTGGAAAGCGTTCAAATATGGTACCTGATTTTGCAAAAGCGACAGTTCAATTCGTATCTTCACCATTCGAACAGAATTTTCAAACATTTTTAAGCAAAAATCAGCTAGAAGGCTCTTTATTAATGGAGGAGTCTCGCTATATAATAACTATCAAAGGAAAAGCAGCCCATGCAATGGAACCTGAAAAAGGTGTCAATGCAGCTGTTTACCTTGCAGCGTTTTTACAACAAGAGTTAACGACTGTAGGAAGTAAGCAATTTGTCGATTTTATCGTTGATGTATTCCATCAGGATCATTATGGTCACGCACTAGCATTACAATATGAAGATGACATGTCCGGACAAACAACATTAAATCCTGGTATTGTAACGTATGATGCAACGCAAGGTGGCAATATGGTTATTAGTTTCCGCTACTCTGTAACGTATCCATTTGATGACAAAATAACAGAAGCGCAACGATTAGCTGCAGACAAAGGATTTTCACTCGATATTCAAGAAAACTCAAAACCTCATTATGTTAGTGAGGACGATCCGTTAATCCAAACGTTAGCTGGTGTTTATCGCCGACAAACGGGAGATAACGAAACACCTTTGCTTTCAACTGGCGGTGGCACGTATGCACGCGTCTTGAAAAAAGGTGTGGCATTCGGCATGCTTTTCCCTGGGGATCCAGATGTCATGCATCGTGCGGATGAATATGTAATTGTTGATAAATTAGTACAAGCTGCTGCTATTTATGCGGAAGCCATTGCAGAACTAGCTGGGAAGTAAGTGTAAGTAAGAGCTTGATGTTCTTGCCAAAGAGATACAAAGCATCACACGCAAAGCACTTCACTGAAAAATCTACTTTGATTTACTGCATCTGGTCTTACTTCATTATGTAGTGGGAATCATTGTACTTGAAAATGTGAAAATAACTTAAAAATGAAAAGGATGTTTTTAAACATGGCATACTCATTATGGAATGATCAAATCGTTGAAGAAGGATCTATTACAGTTTCACCAGAAGACCGTGGTTATCAATTTGGTGATGGTATTTACGAAGTAATCAAAGTATATAACGGACATATGTTCACAGCACAAGAGCACATTGATCGTTTCTATGCTAGTGCCGAAAAAATTCGTCTTGTTATCCCTTATACAAAAGATGTGTTACACAAATTATTGCATGATTTAATCGAAAAAAATAATTTAGAAACAGGTCATGTTTACTTCCAAATTACACGTGGAGCAACTTCTCGTAACCACATTTTCCCTGATGCAAGCGTACCAGCAATTCTAACAGGGAATGTTAAAACTGGTGAACGTTCAATTGAAAATTTCGAAAAAGGCGTAAAAGCAACATTAGTGGAAGATGTTCGTTGGTTACGTTGCGATATTAAATCTTTAAATTTACTTGGCGCGGTACTTGCGAAACAAGAAGCATCTGAAAAAGGTTGCTACGAAGCCATTTTACACCGTGGTGATATTATCACAGAATGTTCTTCTGCTAATGTCTATGGTATTAAAGATGGTAAACTTTATACGCACCCAGCAAATAACTACATCTTAAATGGTATTACACGCCAAGTGATATTAAAATGTGCAGCTGAAATAAATTTACCAGTGATTGAAGAGCCGATGACGAAAGGCGATTTATTAGCAATGGATGAAATTATTGTGTCTTCTGTTTCATCTGAAGTGACACCGGTTATTGATGTGGATGGTCAGCAAATTGGCGCAGGTGTTCCTGGTGAATGGACTCGTAAATTACAAAAAGCATTTGAGGCAAAATTACCAATTTCAATTAATGCTTAATATGTATAAATGATAAAAAAGAGCTACCTAAAACTTGGTTATTAGCTGAGTGATGAGGGTAGCTCTTTTTTATAGAACAAAATATGCATGTATTCTCCTGAAACGTCATGTAAAATAAAAAAGATAGCGCCTTTAGTCGATATCACGGTGATACCGACTAGTAACGAGGCGAATTTGATATGGGGCAGTAAGATTGGAGTGACCAAAACATGGCACAATTAGTGAAAATACAAGATTATATTTCACGTTATCAAATTGATTTAGCTAGATATCCAACTCAATTTGTACGTTTAAAGAAAAGCCAATGGGATCGAATTAAACGTCAGTGGGAATTGTGCGAAGATATTACCGAGTGGCAGCATACTGCGAATGAAAAAGACAATGATGTATTGGAAGAAAAAGAGCGCTTCTCACTCTTTAAAAAGATTTTTGCAGGGCGACACAAAGAAGACGTGCAAGAAGATATTGAGCAAATCGACGTTACAAACGAATTAACAAATGACGAAGATATTATTCCTGAAGAAGAAACAACTTTATCATTTGAACCGAATATAGTGTACGCACCTCAGTCTATTCATGAGTTGAAGCGAATGTTTATAGATCAGTTTTTTCATTTCCAAATGAAGTGGGCGAGTTCCACTTTGCGAGAAAAATCTTATGTCGATCCTCGATTTTTACGTGATTCTTTGTTACGAACATTGCTACAAAAACTACCAGATAATTATTTAGTTTTTTACTATCCTATTTTGCAAGTGAGAAAGGCACCAATTGAGCTAGATGTTGTGTTAATGTCACCTACAGAATGTATTTGTATTACTGTACTTGAGGCAGAGAATCAAGCAGTGTATGTAGGTGGAAGTGACCGTTTTTGGGAGAAAAAAGTGGGCACAAAAGATTCGAAAGTACTGAATCCAATGATTAATTTAAGTAGAATGGAATCTGTGTTAACGCAATTATTTAAGCAAGATCAAGTCGACATGCCGATTCGCAAAGTTATTTTAACACGCAATGGCTATTTCGATTATCCAGGCTCATCTTTTAACATTCGATTAGTGGATCGTCGTAATTATAATGAATGGTTGCATGCTTTAAGAAATGTATCATCTCCTATGAAGCATATGCAAATCCGCGCTGCACAAACAATTTTAAATAACGTCCAAACGACTTCATTTAATCGTGATATTTGGCAACAGACACCTTCAAAAGCTGAGGACTAACAGATGCATGTATTATTTATTGTCAATGAGCGTGCAGGGAATGGCAAAGGGAAAATTGTTTGGAATAGACTACAACGACATTTAACAATTGATTATCAAGTGGCTCTGACACAATATGAAGGACATGGGCAAGAAATTGCGAGCGAATGGGCACAAAACGGGCAAATAAAAAAGTTAATCATTGTTGTTGGTGGAGATGGCACCGTTCATGAGGTGGTTAGTGGCATTGTACATAATGATTTTGTTGTGATTGGTGTGATAAGTGCAGGCTCTGGTAACGACTTTGCACGTTATTTTCCAACATTTCAAAATGCAACACAAATTGAAGCTTACGTCAGAACGGAAATGCTTGAGCGTTCGATAGATATAGGAAAGATTCAACTAGGAACTATGCACGATGAAATATTCGTCAATAATGCAGGGCTTGGCTTTGATGCCTATGTCACAAAGCATATTAATAAGTCACGTCTAAAATACTATTTTAATAAAATTGGGTTAGGAAAACTATCTTATGCTGCGGCAGTAGTTAGGGGACTGTTTCGTTTTACTTGTTTCGATGTAACGGTTTATACAAACAATCAAACACAGCGATTTCAAAATGTATGGTTTGTAGCAACGAGCAATCAACCGTATTTTGGTGGAGGAATGAAAATTTCACCTATGTCTAATGCATTGGACGGCCAAATTGAATTAACCATTGTTCATAATATTGCAAGATGGAAGCTACTACTAGTTTTCGCTACTGTTTTTTTTGAGAAGCATACAAAATTCCGAGAAATAACTTTTTTACAAAGCAATCAATTTGAGATTGTTGTACATGCAAAGAGCGTTGATTGTCATACAGATGGTAACTACATTGGTGCAATTGGACAGGATACAATTGTGCGCTGTACAATCCAACAACAAGCATGGAAATGTATAAAATTAGAAAAAACAAAAAACGTCATTTCGCAATAATATCATGCGAATATGACGTTTTTACGTTATACTATAAAAAATCAATAATTTCACTATTAAGAAATGGGGAAGAAAATTGAGATTACGGAATAAGCCTTGGGCAGAGGAAATGATTACAAATCATCCAGAGGTGATTATTCCAAATCCTGAAGACTTTAAAGGAAATTGGCAAGCGGTTTTTGGCAACAATCACCCATTACACATTGAAGTAGGTACTGGGAAGGGTCAATTTGTAACCGGAATGGCTCTGCAAAATCCAGATATTAATTATATCGGTATTGAGCTTTATGATAGCGTCATCGTTTGCGCATTAGAAAACATTCTTGAAGCTAAATCTCCAGCGAATTTACGTTTGTTAAAAGTAAATGGCGCAGATTTAAATAAATTCTTTGAAAAAAATGATGTAGACCGCGTGTATTTGAATTTCTCAGATCCTTGGCCAAAATTACGCCATGCAAAGCGTCGTTTAACGCATGAGGGTTTT
>ENA-UOOR01002283-UOOR01002283.1-fermentation-metagenome-genome-assembly--contig:-NODE-2283-length-19775-cov-8.075355_pt1 | contig 19775 bp, 17 predicted proteins | sample MGYA00245780_ERZ724029 | MGnify/ENA primary metagenome ERZ724029 (study PRJEB28704, sample SAMN03018315) | fermentation metagenome | biome: anthropogenic terrestrial biome; feature: soil; material... | reverse complement strand
AGGGAGCTATACACTAATTACTGATATCATCCCTTAGTGCGACAGCCCCTTTTTTCATATGTAGTACCATAAGATAATTCTTCAATTAAAAAACAAAGTAATCATTGACCTTTTCAGGAGAATTGAGTATTATAATCATAAGGAGAGATGCCGGCGCAAGCAAAGTAAAGGTAGACGGGACAGCCTACTTCCTTATTGGGGGCGAACAATAACCATAGCATATTATCGTGTAAACGATACGCTGTCCAAGAAAAGAATTATAGAAAATGATAATATTGTGGAATGCATTAAATATGACAGTGAATTAGAATCCTCTTAGATTGAATAGGTCTTAGGGGATTTTTCTATATATAGATGTATGGGAGGCTTTGTATTTGATACATTAAAAAAGAAGTATCCAGGTAAAGTACTCATCAATCCAACATCAGAAATATATCACCTATATTGGCATGGCGATATGATTGTAATAGAAAAACTGGTATCAGAGGTCAGTATGGAGGAGATAATCGTAGTGGGGAAGCAATTCGAAGCGAGGGATATCGTGAACGAATGCATGTTGCTGAAAGCTTACGGGTAAAAAGGAAAAATCAAAATGGTAATCAATATATGAATCAATAGAAGGATACTAAAGAATTCTCAAAAGGAGGATATGTGTCTCACTCCTATTACAACACCAATCGGCTTATGTAATGCCAACGGAGGATAAAATGAAGTTGAACTTCGCCCGTTTGCTCTTGCGGGGGACTCATTCCCGAAGATTGTAGTTAGAAAGGACATTGGTAAGCGCTGGTATAATGACAACAGTATCCTGAATATCACTTTGATTGACTTCCTTTTGGATAAAGAGGTTTATTATTTAATGAGATAATAGCAATATATGTCTTATGAATACAATAAATTATAAGTGGAATCGAGATGCTAATGACAGGCATATATTAATAAGAATGGAGGTTACTATGAATAAGCTTTCAGATATTAAGAGCAAACTGCTTGCAGAGCAGATTCAGGAACAGATTTATCAATACATCGTAAGTGAGCATATTTCCATAGGTGCAAAGCTCCCAAATGAGTTTAAACTGGGAGCAAGGTTTGGGGTTGGAAGAAGTACCATCCGGGAGGCAGTAAAACTTCTCGTGTCCAAAGGTATTTTGGAGGTGCGGCAAGGTTCCGGAACCTATGTTGTGAATACAATACCGAAAGACCGTGATCCCCTTGGACTCCATGACACAGAAGACAAGATGGCCCTGGCTTTGGATCTTGCTGATGTGCGTATCATATTGGAACCCAGTATTGCCGAAATGGCGACACTTCATGCCACGAAAGATGATATCCAGAAGCTAAAAAGCATATGTCAGGCAATTGAGGAAAAAATCGAAAAGGATGAAAGCTATATCGAAGATGATATTGCCTTCCATACCTGTGTGGCAGAATGTTCAAAAAACATGGTAATGAAACAGCTTATCCCTATTATTGATACAGCCGTTTTGATGTTTGTAAATGTTACCCACCGTAAGCTTACAAAAGAAACTATTATGACCCATCGAGCGGTGGTACAGGCTATTGAGGAAAAAGATCCTATAGGAGCCAAAACCGCCATGATGATGCATATGACATATAACAGGGATCTTATTAAGAAATTAATAGAGAAGGAATCAAATTGAATAATTATTATTATCTATTTCTTAGTGCATATGAAAGGCTGTGTTACAGATTTCGGAAATTTGTAACACAGCTATTTTCTACTTATTATCTCGAAACATCTGATGACTTTATAATAGACTATTTCTAATTTTCACTTTTGAAGTCCAAAATCCAAGTAAAATATTTGTATTATTATATAATATGCACAATTAAAAACTCCTTTATGTGATAAAAAGTAGGATATATATGAGATGACTTGTACAGGTATTTTAAATGTGATACAGTAAATTTGCTAAGACGTCAGATAACTTAAAAAGTATTTTTCGAAAAATCATTTGAGTAAATCATTTAGTGAAAGAAAGGAGTTATTTGAAACATGAAATTAAACAGCCAGCGAGTCCGAGAGCTTGCCCCTGAAAACGACCCTTTGAAAATGGGGATGGGATGGACGACAGAAGATTTGGAAAAACCTCAAATTATGATAGAAAGCACCTTTGGAGACAGTCATCCAGGAAGTGCCCACTTAAATATCTTTGTAGAGGAAGTTATGAAAGGAATCAATGATGCAGGCGGAAAAGGGGCAAGGTATTTTACTACAGACATTTGTGATGGAATTGCCCAAGGACATGACGGAATCAACTATTCTCTTGTGCACCGTGATATGATTGCAAACATGATTGAAATTCACGGAAATAGTACGGGATTTGACGGTGGTGTTTTTATAGCCAGTTGTGATAAATCTGTTCCTGCCTGCCTTATGGGTCTTGCCAGGCTTGATATACCGTCAATCGTGGTTACAGGAGGTGTTATGGATGCCGGCCCGGACCTTTTGACTTTAGAACAAATTGGTGCTTATTCTGCTATGTATAAACGAGGCGAGATTACAGAAGAGCAGTTTACATATTATAAGCATAATGCCTGCCCCTCCTGTGGAGCCTGTTCCTTTATGGGAACCGCATCCACCATGCAGATTATGGCAGAGGCACTGGGACTGATGCTCCCCGGTTCCGCACTGATGCCTGCAACCTGTGAGGACTTGAAAAAGTCAGCTTATGATGCAGGTAAGCAGGTAATTGAACTTGCCAGAAAGGGAATCCGGGTAAGTGATATTGTAACCAAGGAATCTTTTGAAAATGCAATCATGGTTCATGCTGCTATTTCCGGTTCCACCAATTCTTTGCTTCATATTCCGGCAGTCGCTCATGAGCTGGGAATTGAAATTGATGCAGATACCTTTGACCGTATGCACAGAGGTGCTCATTATCTTCTTGATATTCGTCCTGCAGGAAAATGGCCTGCCCAGTTTTTCTACTATGCTGGCGGTGTTCCGGCAGTTATGGAAGAAATAAAATCCATGCTTCACCTAGATGCAAAGACGGTTACAGGAAAAACTCTGGGCGAGAACCTGGAAGATTTAAAAAAGAACGGATTTTATGAGAAATGCCATGCATATTTGAAAAAATGGAATTTAAAGAGGACGGATATTATCCGAACATTTGAAAATCCTATAGGGACCAATGGTACGGTGGCAATCCTAAGAGGAAATCTTGCACCGGAAGGTTCTGTTGTCAAGCATTCTGCTGTACCTAAGGAATTATTCAAGGTAGTTCTTAAAGCAAAACCTTTTGACTGCGAGGAGGACGCTATCGACGCCATTCTTACAGGAAAAATCAAGCCGGGAGATGCGGTATTTATCCGTTATGAAGGACCAAAAGGCTCTGGAATGCCGGAAATGTTCTATACCACTGAAGCCATTTCCTCTGATCCGGAATTAGGAAAATCCATTGCTCTCATTACAGATGGACGTTTTTCAGGGGCATCCAAAGGTCCTGCTATCGGACATGTTTCACCGGAAGCGGCCGATGGCGGACCTATTGCACTGGTAGAGGAAGATGATCTGATAAAGATAGACATTCCGGGAAGAGTTTTAGAAATTATAGGAGTTCAGGGGAAAGAGCTTCCCAAAGACGAAGTTGATCGTATTTTAATGGAACGTAAAAAGGTCTGGAAGCCAAAAGAACCCAAATATAAAAAAGGGGTTTTAAAGATTTATTCAGAACATGCAGTGTCTCCCATGAAGGGCGGCTACATGCAATAACTTAGGAAAAAAGAGGAGGATATTTTAATGGAAGAAAGCTTGCAGTTAAATCCAACAAGGCTTATTTTTGCAGCACTTGTCGGTCTTATCATTTTACTTGTACTTATCATTAAATTCAAAATTCAGGCTATAATTTCAATTCTAATCGGAGCAGTGGCTATTGGACTTATTGCAGGAATGCCCTTTGAAGACATTATTGCTTCTGTTAATGACGGAATTGGAAACACCTTAAAAGGAATCGCACTACTTGTTGGGCTTGGTTCTATGTTCGGGGCTATTCTGGAAATTTCAGGTGGTGCTCAGACCCTGGCGGTTACCATGGTAAAGAAATTCGGAGATAAGAAAGCCGCTTGGGCACTGGGAATCACAGGACTGATTGTAGCTATGCCGGTATTTTTTGATGCAGGGCTGATTATTCTGATTCCCCTGGCATTTTCACTGGCAAAACGAACAAAACGTTCCTCGTTATTCTATGTCATTCCTTTACTTGCAGGACTTGCTGTTGGGCATGCCTTCATTCCGCCTACTCCCGGCCCGGTACTGGTGGCTTCCATGTTAGGTGTTGATCTTGGCTGGGTAATCCTGATTGGAACTATCTGCGGAATTTTTGCAATGATTGTTGCAGGACCTGTCTGGGGCTCTTTTTGCGGAAATAAATACGATGTACCTGTACCAGAGTTTGTTGCTAACCAGGCAGAATTTGATGAATCTAAGCTTCCAAAGTTCGGAACAGTTGTAACTATTATTTTAATTCCATTAGTACTTATTGTGTTAAATTCCATAGCAAAAGTAGTTCCGGCAATGAAGCCGATTCAGCCAATCCTGGGTTTCTTAGGAGAACCCTTTATGGCTCTCACCATTGCAACCATCTGCGCCATGTTTTTCTTAGGATACCGGCATGGATACAGCAATGAGGAATTGGAAAAGGTTCTGACGGATTCCCTGAAACCTACAGGTATGATACTCTTAGTTACTGCATGTGGTGGTGTTTTAAGATACATGCTGCAAAATTCAGGATTAGGAGATGTAATAGGAAATGCAGTATCTTCCGCATCACTTCCTATTGTAGTAGTAGCTTTCGTAGTAGCTGCTTTTGTGCGTATTTCCGTGGGTTCCGCAACTGTAGCCATGACCATGGCAGCTGGCATCATCTCAGCTATGCCTGGGATTTCCACCTTATCACCTATGTACCTTGCTTGTGTTACAGCAGCAATTGCAGGAGGAGCTACTGTCTGCTCTCACTTTAATGATTCCGGTTTCTGGCTTGTAAAATCATTAGTTGGATTAGATGAAAAAACGACCTTAAAAACATGGACCATTATGGAAACTTTGGTGGGTGTTACAGGCTTTTTGGTAGCTCTTATCATTTCTTTCTTTGCATAATTCATTAATTAAAAAGGAACTTTTGCAGGCTAAATAAGTTATGAGCAAAAGTTCTTTTTTATGTAAAATATTAAGGTAATATTGTCTGTTATTGATTTGATTGTGACTTGGAGGAAAAGCCCATCTATTCGTTCGCATTGTTCAGGGCATAAAATGGCAGTGTTTCCGGTGTATCAACACCTCAAAATTCTTCTCCGCTACTACGAATCCAAAGAGCAGCATACAATAATAAGCCCATAGAAAGTAACGTGAACAGAATATTACATATGCCATTTTAGAGTGTATGTAAATCTTGCAAAAATATGAAATATAAACTTGAAAAATAGAATAAGAACCTTTATAATTAATTTTTGAAAACATGCAAATATTGCAAAAGTCTAAAATGGAGGCTGTGACATGCAAATCAACCGAGATGATTATCTTGAAAAGATAATAGACAAAAAACATAATGGTTTAATTAAAATTATAACCGGAGTGGGAGGATGTGGGAAGTCCTATCTGCTATTCAAGCTGTTTAAGCAGCACCTGATAGGAGAAAATATAGCAGCGGACCATATTATAGAAATCGCTTTTGATGACAGAAGAAATAAAAAGCTTCGCGATCCGGATATCTGCCTGGAATATGTAGACTCCAAAATTATAGATAATGAAATGTACTATATTCTTCTGGATGAAGTACAATTTATGTCTGAGTTTGAAGATGTATTAAATTCATTCCTTCATATGGATAACGTTGACGTATATGTTACAGGAAGTAACTCAAAGTTCTTATCATCGGACATCATAACCGAGTTCAGAGGTCGTGGGGATGAAATCCGGGTATATCCATTGAGTTTCACAGAATTTTATGCAGCAAAGAAGTTTGATTCATGGGAGGATGCATGGAATCAGTATTATACCTATGGAGGTCTGCCGTATATTTTATATTTGAAAAAAGATGAGGGCAAGGCAGTATATTTAAAAAGATTATTTGCGGAAACTTATCTAAAGGATATTATTGAGCGGAATGGTATTCAAAATGATATTCAATTGGAAGAATTAGTCAATATTATTTCTTCCTCCATAGGTTCTTTGACCAATGCGAATAAATTGGCCAATACGTTTAAAAGTGTTGGAAATACTGAATTATCAGCCCCTACAATCAAACAGTATTTAGAATATCTGGAGGATGCTTTTATTATCGAAAAAGCTGTGCGCTATGATATTAAAGGGAAAAAATACATTAATACCCCATACAAATATTATTTTGTAGATGTAGGACTGCGAAATGCCCGTTTAAATTTCAGACAGCAGGAAGAAACGCATATCATGGAAAATATCATTTTTAATGAACTAAAGATTCGGGGATATGCTGCCGATGTTGGAATTATTGAAATTAGTGAAAAAAATGAAGATGGAAAATATGTAAGAAAACAGATAGAGGTTGATTTTATTGCTAATAAGGGAAGCAAGAAGTATTATGTCCAGTCTGCTTTTAGATTGCCCACAGAAGAAAAAATAAAACAGGAGGAACGTCCGTTGGTTTCCATTCAGGATTCGTTTAAGAAAATTATTGTTGTTAAGGATAATGTTATGTTGAAAAGAGATGAGAATGGGATTGTAACGATGGGATTGAGGGAATTCTTGCTGGATAAAAATAGTTTGGATTTATAAAAGCTGGGAAGAACATCAGAAAATTAAGTGACTTGTATCGGGATAATTCTTCCATTGAAGTTACTTTGAATGAAATGGCTTAGAATAAAGACAGAAAGAATAGATTTTAAGAGAATGGCTTGTGGCAGGAGAATGGGAAAAAAAGAGTTACAGAGTGTTGAAAAAGCAAAGAAAGCAGGTGGCAGGATGGCAGATTCCCAATATATGAAAATAGCAGAAGAGACCATTCAGATTTCAAAGCAGGGATACTATTATCTAAACGGAAAAAAGATTGAACTTATCAAAGATGCCTATCATGATTTCAGCTCTGTTGAAGTATTTGATACAGAAAGACTGGAAGCAATACAAGGTGATGAGGATGAATTCTTTGAAAAATCCTTTTATGGCAGCAAGGATTGTCAGTTTACTGTTTTGGATGGTGATTCATTTGAAGCGGCACAGTCATTTGAACATCCATTGGTTATGAATTTTGCCAATGCAAGACATCCGGGAGGCGGCTTCCTAAAAGGTGCTCATGCTCAGGAAGAGTCTTTGTGCAGATGTAGTACTCTGTATCAGTCCTTGATTTCAAAAAAAGCTTCTGAAATGTATTATCATAATTCCAATAGCCGGTCACCAATCGACTCTGATTATATGCTGTTGTCCCCAAATGTATGCGTGTTCAGGGATGCGGATTATAAGCTGATTGAAAATCCATATACAGTTGGGGTATTTACCATACCAGCATTGAATTTGAATGGGCGTGGAAGAAATGTAAAACCATCAGATGCAGATGCCATTATGAAAGAAAGATTGCGCAAGTTCTTTATGGCAGCAGCAAGAAACGGGTATCGTGACCTTATTCTTGGTGCATGGGGCTGCGGTGCATTTGGGCATGATGCAAAAGTAGTTGCAGGTTACTTCAAAGAATTGTTTATGGAAGAAGGTTATGATGAATTTTTTGATAATGTTGTATTTGCTGTTTTAGGTAATGGCTATAATCTCAATGCATTTGTTGATACGTTCTAAAAATAGTGAAATAAAGTGAATGGATGGTGATTATATGGTAGGAAAATATTCGGTTATTACCTTGTGTGGAAGTACAAGGTTCAAAGAAGAATTTATGCAGGCACAGAAGGAACTAACCTTGCAAGGGAAAATTGTAATATCAGTAGGATTGTTTGGACACTCTGGTGATATAGAAGTATGGGAAAGCATGGATGATGGAACGTTGACAAAGACGAAAGAAATGCTTGACGATATGCATAAACGAAAGATTGATATGGCAGACGGAATCTATGTTATTAACAAAGGCGGGTATATAGGAGATAGTACAAAATCCAAGATTGAATATGCAATCGCACATGGAAAAACGGCCGAGTATCTGGAACCGGTGAATTAGGAAGAATATTGAAAAAACAGACCTGCTATTTTAGGCAGGTCTGTAATCGTTATAACAATGAAAAACCTTGACGCAAGATAGCTGTCCAGTTGCTTTTTTGAAACAGAAAACGAACGACGATAACCTGGTTTGTTTCTTTTGAAATGATATAAAAAGCAAGGTAACCATTTACAATAACAAAACGTATTCCCCAGTAAGCTAAAACAGAATCATCCACCAGCCTAAATTTTTCAGGAAAGTTTGCAAGAGAGCTAATCTGCGCTTCGGCTTCGTCAAGTAGGTCATCAGCAGCTTTAGGATTTTTGAGAACGAATTCAATATGGTCTGAGGCTCTTAAAAGATCTCGCTCAGCAGTGGCTGTGATATGGATGTCATAGGTCATCTGTTGCGCCTGCTTCTGATGGAAGAGATTGCCTCAGAGAAGGGACGAGTGTTGCTATTTGTAATATCCTCCATTCCTTCTTTTATTAGTCCGTATAATTCGAAACGGTTGTTCATTTCTTCATAGGCTTCAATGCTCATTACAGCAAGGTCGCCTTTTCCGTTTTTGGTAATGAAAATGGGTTCCGGATAGTTATGGCAAAATGTTGAAATTTCATTATAATTGTTTCGTAGTTCAGCACTTGACTTGATTATTGGCATGGTAAACACCTCCTTATGCATAACAAAATTATACACATATTTTGTTATATAGTCAATGATAATCGTAACAATAGTATGGATTATTTTTGGCTACTATAATCATTGTCTGGTATCTGGTCAATAAGGCTTTTTTAAGCAAGTGAATCTATTCCATTGCAGATTATTACAGTTATGTTATAATGAAATGAAGTATTACTGGTGTCAGGCACCCGGTGCCTGGCACCATTTAAGAGAGGATAACAAAGTGAAAAGGAATTGTAGCCTTAATGATATATCGGATGGAAAGTTATATGATATAAATGACTTGGTAGAAGCAAGCTGCAACGGCTGTAAAGGTGCTGCTGTTTGCTGTCATGGAATGGGAAAATCCATTATTCTGGATCCTTATGATATATTCAGGTTAACCACGAATCTGAATCTCACCTTTGAAGAATTATTGAATGATAAAATAGAATTAAATGTGGTAGATGGAATTATTTTACCAAACCTTAAGATGACAGGAACATATGAGAGCTGTGCTTTTCTGGGACAGGAAGGTAAATGCAGTATCCATACCTACCGGCCAGGCATTTGCAGAATATTCCCTCTTGGCAGGTATTACCATAATCATGATTTTAAATATTTTCTACAAGTTAATGAATGCGATAACTCTTCTAAAACAAATATAAAAGTAAGTAAATGGATTGATACGCTGGATACGGAGAAAAATAAGCAATTTTTAATAGACTGGCATTATTTTCTAAATGATATAGAGGATTTAATAAAATGTACCCAGGATGAGAACCAGATAAAAAGTATGAATATGTACATTCTAAATAGCTTTTATGTAAAGAAATATGATAAGAATATTGATTTCTACACCCAATTTAACCAGCGATTAGGTACAATACGTAATGTATTATAATAAATAATGATTTACGTGCCAAAACATTTATATTAATTAAATTATGAATAGTATATATATGCAACATTATTCATTCAATAAACTGTAATAGAGTTTTGACACGCAAATCAATAATGGAGGAGTAAAATGAAAATTTTAGTGGCAGTTGATATGCAGAATGATTTTATTGATGGTACTTTAGGAACCAAGGAAGCTGTTGGAATACTCTCAAATGTACAACAGAAGATAAAGGAATATCGTAAGTCTGGGTTCCCTGTTATATTTACAAGAGATACCCATGAGGAAAACTATTTAGAAACACAGGAGGGTAAAAATCTGCCGGTTTTGCACTGTATTTATAATACAAAAGGATGGCAGATATCTGAACAATTGGAGGTTGCAGATTCTACAATAATAGATAAACCTGCCTTTGGCTCTACAAAACTGGCACGGTATATTCTAACCGGGTATCCGGATACGGATTTAGAAATTGAATTAATAGGGCTATGTACAGATATCTGCGTTATTTCCAATGCAATTATTTTAAAAGCTTTCTTTCCGGAGGCAAAGATAAAGGTTGATGCTTCCTGCTGTGCCGGAGTAACACCGGATAGCCATAAGACTGCTTTAGAAGCAATGAAAATGTGCCAGATTTCAATTTTAAACGAAAATATCTAAAAATCTTTGCTATAAAAATATATGTATAGAATATTAGAATAAAATGGGATACTAGGCAAAACTGTAACGTAATAGAATAGTTATCGTTATTAAAAGTGCATGTATGACAGTTATGATAATCTATGGGATGAATTTGTAAATAAAAGTATGAGTAATCGTACTAATTTCAATTCCTTGCATAGATCTGATAATGATTCAGCATGCACTTTTATAATATGGTTAGAGCATCAAAAGTTTTGAGGCTCTTGACACTCTAATCATATTATAATAAGTCTATAAATTATTGAGAAATTATGGCAGAATAAGTATTTCTAATACATGCTGCCTGAGCCACCGACCAGAAAACATCAGAAAACAACACAAAACAATAATAAAAATGTAAAGAAATATTAAATAAATAATAACCTATTCTTAAAAATAGGACTCGAAAATAATATATTCATATGTTATAATATATCATAATACTGTAAAAAATACAAATATACCAGTAATTAGGTAACGATGAGAATGGAAGAATATTAGGTATAGGCAATACATGGGTGTAACTTCTGTGGCAATTACTCTAATTGGAATAATTCCTATTGGGGTAATTCCTATTGAAGTAATTCCAATTAGAACTGGATTTTGATAATGGAAAAGAGAGGTTATCATGTTAAATAATGAAAAGATAAATGTAATGTCCAGACTTGCTTTATATGAACAAAAAGAGAAGGAAGACATTAGAATGAGTAAGTATTATAAAACGGACTATATTCGTTTGCAGATTCTAAAAACAATCGTAAGTACTACTATAGGCTACTTATTAATTCTTCTTATGATTGGTATTTATAAAGCTGAATATATTATCAGTCATGCAGTAAGTTTAGATTATGTAGGAATAGGTAAAACAATATTAGGTGTTTATATACTAATTTTATTTGGGTATACAATTATAACAATCCTTGTATGCTCACGTAAATATGATAAATCTAGAAGAAATTTATCCGGATATTATAAATTTCTGAAAAGACTGGACCGAATCTATCAGGAAGGGCAAATAGACGAATAGTCGTTAGACTTGGTTTATTATAGAGCTTCAGAAAAGAGGAAAAAAATAATGATGAATATTTTTGTTTTTCGAGAGAGATTAAGGGGTTTATATCAAAAGTATGAACTTTATATTGATCCTATAATTAAATTTATTGTTGCTTTTATTGTATTTCAGCTTATTAATTCTTCTATTGGTTATGATGCAAGGCTGAAAAAATTACCTATTGTATTATTACTATCTTTACTTAGTGCCTTTACACCATCTGCCATTTTAATTTTACTTGCAGGATTGGTATTCATTGGTCATGTATTTGCAATGTCAAAAATATTATCCATAATTATCATTTTAATTATACTAATTATGTATACTTTATTTTTACGCTATACGCCAAAGTTAGGATATGTAGTGATTGCAATTCCTATTCTTTTTTTATTAAAAATACCATTTCTTGTACCTATTTTATTAGGATTATTTACAGTACCAATTTCGATTATTCCAACAAGCTGTGGAATAATTGTATATTATTTATTTAGTGTTATTAAAGAAGCAAAAAATCTGCAGGTAGATGTTTCAGTAGAAGATACACTACAGCTCTATACCTATGTAACCAATGAAATAGTAGCTAACAAACAGTTATTATTAACAATTATTATATTTGCATGTATTATAATTGTTACTTATCTTGTTAGACGGATGAAATTCGATTATGCTCATGAAATTGCTGTAGTTGCTGGTGCTTTAACATGTATTTTGGGATTTTTAATCGGCAATTTAATTTTTGATATTTCCAATCATATTGGAGTCATGATACTAGGAACTTTGGTCTCAGGTATTCTGGCAATTATTATACAATTTTTCCATTTGGCATTAGATTATACGGGGGTGGAATATGTTCAATTCGAAGATGAAGACTACTATTATTATGTAAAAGCAGTTCCTAAGATAAATGTAACAACACCCCAAATTAATGTTAAAAGAATAAATCCCCAAAAAAGGTCAAGTATGAAAGACTCACTAAAGGGGAAAAACAATTTAGAGAACAGAATTCGTGAAGAAGATGAGGAAGAAGATTACGACGAAGACCAATAGTACAATGACTGCTGTATAAATCGAAATGATGATGGGAAATAATAATAAGCGAAGTGGGTGTTACAAATATGGATACAATTATAAGTTTTTTTAAAGATTATGTGGTGTGGTTATCCTTACCTAAAATAAGGGTTACAGACATTATAGAAATATTAATTATAGCGTTTGTAATATACCATGTTATACACTGGGTAAAACAGACACGAGCCTGGATATTATTGAAGGGTCTTATTGTGTTGCTTAGTATTTGGTTTGCAGCTACCATATTAGGCTTGGATGTTATCATCTATATCTTCTATAAATCCATTAATGTAGGTATTATTGCATTAGTTATTATTTTCCAGCCTGAATTTAGAAAAGCCCTTGAAAAGCTTGGTCAGAATAACATTATGGCACCTCTTTTTAATCTTAGCGATTCCAGAGATAAGAATGAACGCTTCTCCGATGAATCTTTAAGTGATATTGTAAAGGCAACTTTCCAATTGGCAAAGACTAAAACGGGAGCGCTTATAGTTATGGAAAAAGATGTTCCCCTATATGAATATGAGAAGACTGGAATAGCTATAGATTCATTAGTAAGCAGTCAGTTATTAATTAATATATTTGAACACAATACACCTTTACATGATGGTGCAATCATTATTAGAGGCAACCGAATTGTAGCAGCTACCTGTTATCTTCCCTTATCTGATAATATGCAGCTAAGTAAAGACTTGGGAACCAGACATAGAGCGGGTGTTGGCATTAGTGAAGCAAGTGACAGCTTAACGATTATCGTATCCGAAGAAACGGGAAAAGTATCCATTGCAACAGGAGGCACTTTAATACGTAATGTAGATGGTGATTATTTAAGGAGTCAGCTTGCGGTTGTGCAGAATAAAACCACAGATGTTAAGAAAATCAAATTTTGGAAGGGAAAATTTAAGTCTGAGAAAGATAATATTCAGGCTAATAACCAAAGCAATGTCACACATAAACCTGTGATTCGCTGGAAAGAGGATAAACATGAAAGAAAGGTGGACTAGAAACATTGGTCTTAAAATTCTATCCTTAGCTTTAGCATTCCTTCTTTGGGTTGTCATATTAAATATTGATGATCCTGCCACTACTCAAACTTTTAATGATATTCCTGTAACAATAATAAATGAAAATGCTATTAAGTCAAAAGACAAGGTATACGATGTTGTTGAAGGGGATAAGGTAGATGTTAAAGTGAAAGGGAAACGTTCTATTATCGAAAAATTAGGAATAGAAGATTTTAGGGCAATAGCAGATTTATCAAAATTGTCTATAACCAATGCTGTTCCTATAGATGTGACCCTGCCAAGGTATCCGGAGGTTGACATTGACAGAAAAGTAATGACTATGAAGGTTAACCTGGAGAATCGGGTTAATGGACAATATCGAATTGATGTAGTGGAAAAGGGAGATGTAGCGCCAGGTTATTATATATCAGCAAAAACTACAAGTCCAAATATATTACAAGTTTCCGGAGCAGAATCCCTTATAAAGAAAATTAATGAAGTAGTTGTAGAAGTTAATGTTACGAATCGGGATAAATCTTTTAGCGAACATGATATTATACCGAAAGTATATGATAAGAATGGCTCTTTAATGGACTCCAGCAAAATGGCTTTTAATTTTGATAAAGTGGATGTGAGTGTAGAACTTTTGAATACAAAGACAGTCAACTTATTTGTAGATATTAAAGGCACGCCATTTTATGGATATGAATTCGTAGGCTTTAACTATGAACCTAAGCAGGTTGTTATTGCGGGGAAAAAGGAGGAACTTGATAAAGTTCCATATATCATGGCAGTTTATAACATAAGTAATAAACGTAATGATATCGAAGATGAAATTAATATACAGGACTATATTACAGAAAATGTTATTTTAATTGATCAAAGCCAGAATGCTGTTATTAATATAGATATAGAAAAAACGGAAACTAAAGAAATTGGATTTAATGCCAATGAAATAGAACTTCGTAATGTTCCTTTTGGAACCACAGCCAGTGTAGATAATTCCTCTTTAGTATATGTGAAAGTAAGCGGAACTGCGGATGAATTAGCAGGTATTAGTAAGGAAGATTTAAAACCTTACATAGATTTATCTGGTGCCGGTATAGGAACACAAGAGCATAATATTCAATTTAATACTTCCGTTGGAGATGAAGTAACCTTATCAAATTCAAGTGTTAATGTAACACTTAATTACATGGATTAGCTGATAGATGCGGTTGGTAATTATCTATGAAGTTTAATTGAAAACATATAAATAACCAAAGGCTGTTAAATGACCCAAGGCTGTAAATAACTAAAGGCTGCTGAATGGCTAAAGGTTGATAAATAACCAAAGGCTGTTAAATAACCAAAAGGTTGTTATTAGGAGGTAGAACAATGGTAAGTAGCAAGGTTGTTGTGAATAATCCAAGCGGAATACATTTAAGACCAGCTGGTCTGCTATGCCAAACGGCATTAGGGTTTAAGTCTAAAATTAATATAATATTTAATGAAACGACTGCCAATGCAAAAAGTGTTTTAAGCGTTTTAGGCGCCTGTGTAAAAACAGGTGATGAAATCGAAATACTTTGTGAGGGTGAAGACGAAGAGGAAGCATTAAGAACTTTAGTGAAAGCCATTGAAGATGGACTCGGGGAAAGCAACTTGTAACTCTGCAACTATACAATAGGCTGAGCTATAATATAACTATGAAAGCAATAATCAGGACCACCAGTTCACACTGGTGGTCCTGATTAAAGATAGCCCTACAATAAGATATGTTATTCTAGTCAAGAAGGCTGGAATGACATCTTTCATTTATGAGTAATTATTTGAAATTATAAAACATATCGTATATATATAAATTAAACTGTGTATTAAAAAGGTATGAAATGCTAGTAAATATCATAGATATAATATTTGAAATAAATAGTTGATTAATAAATATACCGGTGATATAATGAAGAACAAATTACATAAAAGCTAATAAAAAAAGAAAGGGATTGATAAGGATGGGGCTAGAATAGACAAAGCCAAATTATTTATTGTAAAAAAATACAGTGTGATATATCGACTCCAAAGCATAATGGTATCAAAAAAATTTGTTTAGTTATGCATTTATTATTTTATTTATAGGAGGATATAATCATGATGAATTATAAGCGATATAAAAGAGTTTCAGTTGCTCAATTTCTGGAAAGGCAATGGCCAAATAAACAAATCGAAAAAGCACCAATATGGTGCAGCGTTGATTTAAGAGATGGCAATCAAGCCTTAATAGAACCGATGGTGGTTGAAGAAAAGATTGAATTTTTTAATCTTTTAGTTAAGTTGGGATTCAAGGAAATTGAAGTAGGATTCCCATCTGCATCCCAAATAGAATATGATTTTTTAAGACAATTAGTAGATAGAAAATTAATACCTGATGATGTTACCGTCCAAGTATTGGTTCAGTGCCGTGAACATTTATTAAAAAGGACTTTTGAAGCATTAGATGGAGTAAAGAATGCCATTATTCATATATATAATTCCACATCTGTATTACAGCGGGATGTAGTTTTCCATATGGATAGAGAAGAGATTAAAGAAATAGCTGTTAGCGGAGCCCAATTAGTAAAAGAATATACAAAAGATTTTCCCGGCAAAATTACTTTGGAATATTCTCCTGAAAGCTTTACCGGAACTGAACTAGATTATGCTTTAGAGATATGTACGGCAGTACAGGAAGTATGGCAGCCGAGTCCTGATAATAAAATAATATTTAATTTGCCGGCAACGGTTGAGATGACTACTCCCAATGTTTACGCAGACCAAATTGAGTGGATGGACAGAAATTTTAAAGACCGGGACAGCATCATATTAAGTGTTCATCCTCATAATGACAGAGGTTCCGGTGTAGCCAGTGCGGAATTAGCCATTCTTGCAGGGGCGGACAGAGTGGAAGGAACCTTGTTTGGCAATGGAGAGAGAACCGGTAACGTGGATATCATCAATATTGCTTACAATATGTTCTCTCAGGGAATTGATCCAAAATTAAATTTGGAAAATGTTAATGAAATTATAGAAGTATATGAACGCTGTTGTAAAATTCCAGTACATGTAAGGCATCCATATGCAGGGAAACTGGTATTTACAGCATTTTCAGGCTCTCATCAGGATGCCATTAATAAAGGACTTAAGGCAATGCATGAGCGAAAGAGTCCTATTTGGGAGATTCCTTATCTGCCCATTGATCCTTCCGACATCGGTAGAAAATACGAGCCAATCGTTCGTATTAACAGCCAGTCCGGAAAAGGCGGAGTTGCCTTTATTATGGAAACATACTTTGGCTATAAGCTGCCTAAGGGAATGCACAAAGAGTTTGCAGATATTATTCAAACTATGTCTGAGAAACAAGGTGAAATTGCACCGGAACAGATTATGGAGTCCTTTCGAATCAATTATCTGGATAAGAAAGAACCACTGCATTTTAGAAAATGCAAATTTGAAGATTTATCCGATTCTGATAATTCTTTTGATACTATGGCAACCGTTTTATACACCAATCATGGCGTCCAGAAAACCTTTGAATCTACAGGAAATGGTCCAATTGATGGAGTATTAAAAGGTTTACAAAAAGAATTGGGTATCAGCATAAAAGTGCTAGACTACTCCGAACATGCATTAGGTGAAGGTGCTCATGCACAAGCTGCAGCCTATGTTCACCTAATGGATAATAAGACCGGTAAGACGGTCTTTGGTGTAGGTCAAAGTTCCAACATTACGAGAGCTTCTATTCGAGCTATCTTTAGTGCTTTGAATAGGTTGAATGAAGAATAAAAAGAGGACTGTTGCAAGAACATTCTTAGTTCAAATTTATAAAGGACTGTTTTAAAAATTGTCATTCTGAGCTCAATTTAGCTTTGCTAAATTGGGCGAAGAATCTCATTTTAATGTGAGATTCTTCGAGCATAATTCAGCAAGCTGAATTTGCTCTCAGAATGGCATTTTTGTAATAACCCCTTACTTGGTAAATTTAGCAAACCAGACATTTACAGAATGGAATATATATGGTAATCTATAGATGTAAAAGTTGGAATTTACAAGAGGAGGAGTTAATATGAATAATATGGGTGAAAAAAACGGTCCTGCCAATTCTTTTCGCAGGGAGCTTTCAAAATGCTTTTACAGAAACAACACAGGCAGATTAATTCTTGCAGCCGCAATGATAGCCTTTATGGGCTTGTGTGATTTAGCATTTTCTTATTTACTCATGCTCATTATCAATGTAGCCGCTGGAGATGAACTAAGACCTCTCACGAAAATTACCTTGTTGTGTGTCATTATATTTATTGCATACATATTGGCTTATGCCATATATCGTGTAACCATATCGAGATTTATACGCAATGCTGTAAGGCAGTATAAGGAGTACGTTTTTGAGGAACTGCTTAAAAAGAATATAAGCACATTTATAAGCGAAGATACAGGAAAATATCTTTCTGCATTGACCAATGATGTTACTTCAATAGAAACTAATTATCTGTCAAAGATATTTGCGCTAATTATGCAATTGCTTACCTTTTTTGGCGCACTTGTGATGATGCTGTACCAAAGCTGGCAGTTAACCATTATTGCTATTTTACTTTCTATTATTCCTATCGTTGCGACACTTATCAGCGGTACACGCCTGGCAGATATGGAAAAAGAGGTTTCGGTACAGAACGAGGGCTTTATGGGCTCCCTTAAGGATTTGTTGTCCGGGTTTTCGGTAATAAAAAGTTTTAAAGCTGAGACGGAAGCTATGGAGCAATTTAAAAACTCTAATACTAACATTGAGTCTGTAAAGTATACCAGACGTATGACAGAGAAGCTTGTGGATATGCTTGGCGTTTGCGCGGGTATGTTCGCACAATTTGGAGTTTTTATTCTTGGAGCATATATATCGATAACCAGTGACATGGTGGAACCTGGTGTAACGATTTTATTTATGCAGCTGATGAATTACGTGATAAACCCAATAAATACAGTTCCATCCATTCTGGCAAACCGAAAAGCTTCAAAGGCATTAATCGAAAAACTGGCAGGTTCTTTGAAGGAAAATATCCATCACGGAGGAATAAATATAGGAAATAATCTCAGCGATTGCATTGAGATAAAAAATCTCTCCTTTGCCTATGAAAAAGGAAATGATATACTTAATAACATCTCTGTAAAATTTGAACATGGGAAAAGCTATGCTATTGTGGGGAATTCAGGATGTGGAAAGTCTACTTTACTCAATCTATTGATGAACAGCTACGAAAACTATGAGGGTTCTATCTGCTATGATGGGGCAGATCTTCATAGTATAGATTCAGATTCCTTGTATAATCTCATTTCATTAGTGCAGCAAAATGTCTTTGTTTTTAACAGCACGATTCGAAACAACATAACAATGTTTAGAAACTATGATGACGAAAAGGTGAAGGATGCTGTTAAAATATCAGGATTGGAAGAACTGATTGAACTGAAGGGCATGGATTATATGTGCGGTGAAGGCGGAAAGGGATTGTCTGGAGGCGAGCGTCAGCGTCTTTCCATAGCACGATGCTTGTTACAGGGCGCATCGGTTTTATTACTTGATGAAGTTACGGCTTCACTTGACGCTGTAACGGCTTATGAAGTAACAAGTTCAATTCTTAATATGGAAAACTGTACCCGTATTGCTGTCACTCACCGTCTAGAAGAAAAGCTTTTAAACCGCTATGATGAAATAATCGTCATGAGGGGTGGTAAAATATGCGAAAAGGGTGGATTCTATGATTTGATGGAGAGAAAAGGGTATTTTTATTCGCTTTATACCGTTTCATCTGGGGGAAGCACTCTTTAAACCTGGTGAAAAGTGGCTGTTGCAAAAACTGTCATTCTAGGCATGAATTTATAAAGGTACTGTGCAAAACTGTCATTACTATGAAAGCATGTCACTACTATGAAAGCATGTCATTCTGAGCGCAGCGAAGAATCCCATTTTAATTATGAGATTCTTCAAGCATAATTCAGCAAGCTGAATTTGCTCTCAGAATGACATTTTTTATATTGCAATAGTTTCTTTTACAATAGCTTCTTTTGCAATAGCTTTTTTTATATGCTAAATCCAGAATTAATGCCAATACTTTAAATGAATATGGATAATCATTATATGAAAGAATACTTACGGTATTTAAAATAACGTATTTGAAATAATTTGAAATAACTTGAAATAACTTATCCTAAATAAACAGGATAAACTTATAAAGTTACAAAAATATTAAAGAATGGCTATAAAGTCATTC
>ENA-UOOR01002282-UOOR01002282.1-fermentation-metagenome-genome-assembly--contig:-NODE-2282-length-19784-cov-25.953622_pt1 | contig 19784 bp, 15 predicted proteins | sample MGYA00245780_ERZ724029 | MGnify/ENA primary metagenome ERZ724029 (study PRJEB28704, sample SAMN03018315) | fermentation metagenome | biome: anthropogenic terrestrial biome; feature: soil... | reverse complement strand
CCAGGCGGCAGGCCCACGCCGGCACGAGCGTCCATGCGAGAGCGCGCACGAGCGCCCGACCGGTAGACGAGCGACGCAGCCCGGACGACCCGGTCCATAGTTGGCGGACACTGGAGGAGCAGCCGGGACAAGAGTGGTATGGGCAATTCAAAACCGTATCTATTTAAACGCAAACTTCCACATGTATTAATGGATAGGCAAAGCGAGAAAAGGATACCAAATGAACCGATTTACAGATCTGAGAGACAAAGTATTGCCCATGCTCAGGCCTTATGTTAAACGTATTGCCGTCTTTGGCTCCTTTGCGAGAGGAGAGGAGACACCAGAAAGCGATATTGATATTCTGGTGGAGCTAAAAGACCCGGAAAAACGTCCCCGACTGGGTCTGGGATGGTTCGGTCTAGAAGAAGAGCTCAGCTGCATCCTGGGCAGAGAAGTAGAGCTAATTGCAGAAGGGTCGCTCAGTCCTTATTTGCGACCCTACGCTGAAAAAGATCTGGTTCTGTTATATGAAGAAGGATGATTCTGTCTATCTTCACCATATCATTGATGCCTTTGCGCTGATAGAGCACTACATGGATAATGCTTCACATGAAGAGTTCTTGAGAAACAGATTGCTTCAGGACGGAGTAATAAGGCAGTTAGAGGTGATGGGAGAAGCAGCCAGAAATATCTCAGAGGATCTACGCAATGAGCATCCTCAGATACCATGGAGCCAGATGATTGGCCTCAGAAACCGCATGATACATGCCTATTTTAACATAGACCTGCAGATTATCTGGGAGATTGTTAAAGGAGATATACCGGATCTAAAGCAGAAAATGAAGCAACTTCTTGATGCGATAAGTGAAGAGAGCTTAATATAATTAAGATAGTTATCATTACATTATTATAACCATAATTGAGATCAAATTTTCCACAAACTGTCTAATGTTTCGCAATTGTGACTGGACAATATATCCTCCATTGCCCGGCTTTTCTCCGTCCTAGCTGCTCGATTGAAAGCGCATCCAGCTAATCCCCGAAATTAGGTGCCCTTTCCCACCATTCGCCCTCCTGTATTTTCCAGGCGAGTATGCCGCCTGGAAGATTGCGATGTTACCCAGACGACCCGGCCCACGGGCTGGACGCTAGAGCGAGCCGTGGACCCCGGCCAAGGCTACAGAGCGATAGATGGTCTGCCGGGCAAGGCTAGCCCACAGCCCACAGGATCGAAAACTGGAGATGGCCTCGCAAACTCCGCCAAAAGTCTCTGTGACAATTATCCGCTAATAGTAATAGCAAATCCACATCCGTTCTAAGGAATCCAGCCCCGAAAGTGCCGCCTTCCGGAGACAAGCCCCCCGATACCAGGCCCGACCGGCCTCCCAGTCCCCTCAGGCGGCAGGCCCACGCCGGCACGAGCGTCCATGCGAGAGCACGCACGATAGTGCGGGGCCCGGCAGGCGGCCAGCAACGCCGGTTGCAGGGGAATCACTGCCTGGAGCCTCTAGCTAAATATATAAACTCGCGGCGTGAATGGATTTTTGGTGACAATGATGATTGCGGGTGCCGAAGATGAAAATAAATATAGATTGAGATATGTATGGTCCAACATCCCATTCGCCCCATGAAACTTTGTGGCGTATCGGAACCAGAGGAAATCCCGATATCAGAACTGAAACCTGGAATAGACGTGACTTTTGAGATATCTGAAGCTGTTGTAGCTTATTTTGATATCCTTGGTTTTTCAGAGAAGAAAAATGATGAAGAAATAGAAGCAAGCCTCGCAGATTTCTCCGGAGCTTTAATTCTATCCGCGAGACAAAATCATAATATTAGATTTAATATATTTAGCGACTGTGTATTTTTATCAGCATCGATAAAAGATGCATCCGAATTGCTTTCAGCTATCCGTTTTGCATTTTTGGGTTGGATTGCCGATGGCATGTTGGTCCGAGGAGGGATCTCTATCGGTTCTTATAAAGAGATAAGGACTGCAGCACAAGATATGTCCTCAGGAAACGTTGTCAGTAGTCTCTTCTCGGGATCAGGAGTTACAAGAGCTGTTAGGCTAGAAAACGGACCCGCAGCACTTTTATTTACGGATAATGCATGTAAAGAGTTCTATAGTTCAAAATATCACGAACCAATTTTTGTTTTAGACGATCATATAATTATTGGATGGTCTGATGAAAGACAAGCCCTTTATCAATTTGCAGCATTATCATTGATCCGATTATTAAAACTTTTAGCAATATGGAATGATAAATATATCCAAATAAAAGAAAAGTTGCTGAATAATATTAGGTATTCGAGCACCGCAGTAGGAGACCATCTTTTTCTATTGTCTTTAGCCATACCCATTCTCTCATTACCTGTTATAACATCAGAAATTAGAGGCGAGGCACTTAGCATCCTAAAAATAGAACCCACAACTTTTGAATATTTTTATGAAAATCTTAAGGATTCATGTAATGCCTGGTTGGACAAGACTGAAAATAAAATGTTATTAGCTCTTGCGGACATGGATTCCAGCATTCCTCAATCTTTGGATTTTAAATCATGCAAATAATCATTCTGAAATAATATATAATTATACAATTTTGATTGATGGTAAATTATTATTTTTAGGAGCAGACGATCTCTGCAGCTCACCGGGCTTGATCCTGACCAGGAACCTAGCGGCCTTCCCTCTCATCACTCTTCACGTCCCTCCGGGCGGCATTCCCATGCGTGCCCCACACCCCCGCCGCAGTCCGCATGCACGCGCGGCCCAGCGAGCGATCATGGTTACTGAATACAAAATTGCTCATTACAAATGTCCATGTTGCCTGAAAGAAGTTGCTGCAAAAGACCCAAGCTGTCCGCAAGAAGGCAAATTTGGAAACAACGTAATTGCTCTGGCAACGGTGCTCAAATATGAGGATCGGCTGCCTCACAGAAAGATTCACGACGCAATGGTGAGGTTGTATATCTAGCTGAGAATGAGGTTTAGAGCAGTCCCAACCACAAGGGCAGCGACAAGCCTCAAAGCCACTGATTTTGCCGTTCCCGAGACTCCAAGCTCCTTGAGCATCACCATGAATGTTGCTACACAGGGCATATACATGGCCAAAACCACGGCAGCAACAACATACTGCACCGGAGTCATATCCAGGGGAGCGAACATGCCTATCCCAACGTCCTTGCGGAGAAAGCCGATAATCAATGCAGTGGCAGCATCGCTGGGAAGGCCCAGAAGCCCGGATACAACCGGCTTTAGCTCCTCGCCGATCAGATGCATCAGTCCGGTCAGATAGAAAAAGTTCATTATGATCATGCCTAGACCGATATAAGGCACGGCCTCCTTCAGGAACTCCCGTACCCGAATGAAGGTCTTCTTCAAAAGGGCTTGTAGATTTGGCATGCGGTAGGGCGGGATCTCCAGGAAGATCTCCGGCGACTCACCGCCAATGAACCTGTGGAGCAGATAGCCTGTGATCACAAAGGAGAGAAATAAGGTGGAATAGACTATGAAGATATACCTGAGGCCATAGGGAGCGAGGATGCCGAATATCATGGCGCTCTGAGAGGCGCAGGGAATGGCCATGGTCATCAGAGTCGCTGCCAGATACCTCTGCTTGGCCGACTCCAGTATTCTGACCGAGAGAACAGCAGGAACGCTGCAGCCCATTCCCAATACACAGGGTAGGATAGCAGCACCATGAAGGCCTATCCTGTGCATGAAGGCATCCAGGATGACGCTAAGCCTGGGAAGGTAGCCGATATCCTCCAGTATGCCCAGCAGCAAATAGAAGGGGATCAAAAACGGCAAGACTATCCCTAGAGGAATATAGAGGCCGGTGGTCAGAATTCCAAAGGACTTCAATAGCTCTGGACTGCTGCCAATCAATATCTCCCTTAAGAGCTCTGAGCTGATGTGTCTTTGCACTAAATCGGTTATGAAATTGGAATATGCGATGAAGAGGGGATCAGTAACCTTCAGCTGCAGCGTCTCGCCGACCTCAATTACCAGGCTGAAGGAGAGATATAAAAGCAGCAGGGCAATGGGAATGCCCGTTAGGGGCTTGAGCGAGATGTCCTCCAGCCGGTCAAAGAGGGATGGATGCCGGTGCAGAACCTTCTGGCTCTTCTCAGCTATCTCCCCAATCCGCGCCCAGCGCTGGTCAGAGGATTCAAAATGCACTGGCTGAGGTGTTTTAGCTTTTCCAATAGCCGCCACCAGATCGTAGATTCCCTGGCCGCTGACAGCTACTGTGGGAATCACATCCACCCCCAGCTCCTCTGCTAGAACGGCGGTATCGATCTCGATTCCTTTGCGGGTGGCCACATCCCATAGGTTGAGGGCCACTACGGTGGGAAGGCCTCTCTCCAGGATTTGAAGGGTTAGGTTGAGATTTCTCTCCAGATTGGTGGAATCGATCACATTAATCACCACATCCGCCCCTTGCTCCAGAATATGGCCGGTCACCTCCTCTACCTTGGATGTGGGCTCAAGTGAGTATACGCCAGGCGGATCGATTAGAGTGGCCATATTCTCTCCCAGCTTCATTCGTCCTTCCGTATACTCGATCGTGGTTCCGGGGTAATTGGCTGAGACCACCTCGATTCCTGTAAGCCGGGAAAAGATAACGCTCTTTCCCACATTGGGGTTTCCCATCAGAAGGATCTTCAAGATCTATTACTCCCTCTCTATCGCATCATATGATCTAGAGACTGCAATTAGCTATGAAATTTATTAAATTCTTGGGTCGATTTGGATTCACCTTATCTCGCTCCTATCTATAACCAGCCATTATAAAAACCTGGTTTGCCATCAGAAAGAAGCCACCACGAGAAATTGTCCTATGATATGACCCCTTATTGCTTGCTTTCCAATGGCATATGAATTATCAAAAGATAATGCATTAATCAAAATAATAAACGCAAAGTTCAAATAGTATAAAATCTTAATACTCTTAAAAAAATTAGATAGATATATGCCTGAATCCGAATCTATTCAACATCTTAATGGCATGACCCTATTAAGATGTGACTGCTGTTCGGAATTCTACAGATATGAGGGAGGACGCAAATGCCGATGACGATGTTAGTACCGATTGGAGTTATCATGTTGAGTGGTGCGGTAGGAGGAATTGTGAATGCGCTTGTAAGCGACAATGGCTTCATCAAGCCCAGCGAGGAGAGTGCAGGAGAGGTCACAATAATCCGTCCCGGCTTTGCCGGCAACATCCTCCTGGGAGCGGTTGCCGCTTTCGTCTCCTGGGGTCTCTATGGAGCCTTTGCCAATACCGCTCTATTCGGCACGGTCACGGGAATTGGAACCGAGGAGATCTCCGTCTCTATCTCCTCCATTGCCGGCGCCCTACTGGTAGGGATAGGAGGGGCTCGCTGGCTGACCAATGAGGTGGACAAGAAGCTGCTCCGCACAGCCGCCACCGCTGCCGCCGCCTCAAAGGCGAACTTCGAGGAATCCCGGAAGATCGCCATAGGCACTCCTGCTCAGGCCTTCAATATCGCCAAGAAGATGTACCAGAATGAGCAACCTCGGTCCTGATGGGCCTTTATGATCACAGAGAGCATGTAGGCAATGCAGGCGATGTCTGGAAGCATTTCCTGTTGCTGGAGGTGGCAAATTGCCTCCTCACCCCCGATAGCAGCCTGGTTTATGCAGAAAGCCATGTTGGACGCCCGAAATATGCCCTAAAGCCATCTGGTGATTGGGAGAGCGGAATCGGCAGAATCTGGCCGGCTCTGCCTCTCCTAAAAGATTTTCCTTATTTCAATATTCTAGCGGAATTCAATTCCATCGAATCGCTCCGGCCTATGCAGATGTGCTATCCTGGGTCTGCTCTATTGGTGGCGGAGCTGGCGAAGAGAAAGAAGGCAGATCTTTTGATCGATATCTGGGATATCGATCCTGCAGTCGGGGCGGCCTGGAATGAATACCTCGGTCATTCTCCTATATCGTTTTATCTGGATGATGGCTTTTCTGGTGTTATGTCCCTATTGAAGAGTTCTCCCCCCGGTCTTCTCTTTATCGATCCTCCTTTCACTTCTCCAGAAGAAAAGGAAGCGGCAGAGGAGCTCTTCTGCACTGCGAAAAGTCTCGGCTGGACGGCATTATGCTGGCACATGATGGCCACCATCCCTAAAGAGATTCCTTCGTCCTTTAGCGATCAATCCATCGAGTTTTCCATCAAGTTCTCCCGGATTGGATTGGAGTATGCCGGAGCGGAGGGATGCAGCATTCGAGTAGCGTCTCCAGATGGGACATTGATCCCCCGCATATCTGCCCGGATCAAGGCCTTTCTGCAGATCATCGGATAATAATTATCTCATAATTCAGCGTAGAGCCTATCGTTTAAACTATTTCCGCCTCTTTTCTGCTTATCGAAATAGTTATAACATATCCGAGCAGCTAAAATAATTATCAGATATAATAATCAATACCAAGGAGCTCGAAATGCAGGAATCACTTAATCCAGAATCATATGATAGAGAAGCCTTCTGGCATGATATCAAGGAAAAGTGGCCTGGCAAGTTCAGGGATCTGGAGCGCTTCATCTTCCAGGAAATTCGCCCTGGCAACAGGATATTCGTGGGAACAGGTTGCGGGGAGCCCCAGCATCTGGTCAGATCGCTTCTTGAATTCGTCAAAGAGCGACCCAAAGCCTTTCTTGATGCTGAGCTCATAAACATAGTCACCCTTGGGGTGGCACCATACACGGACGAGAAGTTCCAGAGCAACTTTCGGCTCAACTCCTTTTTCATCGGCGACCATACTAGAAACGCCGTCAATAGGGGCGAAGCTGATTATACCCCCATATTCCTCTCCAATCTTCCCCAGCTGATCCGATCGGAGAGAATACCGCTGGATGTGGCCCTCATCCAGACCACCCTGCCGGACAAGGATGGCAGAATGAACCTGGGAGTAAGCGTCGATATCGTCCGCACGGCGGTGGAGAAGGCGGGAATAGTCATCGCCCAGCCCAACTCTCATATGCCCGCCATTAATGGCGATGGCTGGATCTGGATGGACGACGTGGACTATCTGATCCCCTGGGATGAGCCCCTTCTGGAGTACATAGAGGATGTCCCAGGTGAGATCGCCCAGAGGATAGGAAAATATGTGGCTAGGATAGTGGAAGACGGCTCGACCATCCAGGTGGGATATGGCAGCATTCCCAATGCCATCGTCTCCAGCCTGAAGAACAAAAAGCATCTAGGGGTGCATTCTGAGCTGCTGAGCGATGGCATAGCCGGGCTCATAAGGGATGGGGTGGTGGATAACAGCAACAAAAGCATCAATCCTGGAAAGACCATCGCCACCTTCTGCATGGGCCACCGCTCGACATATGATTTTCTGCGAAATAACGATAGCATAGAGTTCAGGACCATTGACTACACCAACAACCCCCTGATCATCGCCCAGAACAGCAAGATGATAGCCATCAACAGCGCCCTGGAGATCGATCTCACCGGCCAGGCCACGGCAGAATCTTTGGGCCATAGCTTCTATAGCGGCATTGGCGGCCAGGCCGATTTCATGAGGGGCACGGCTATTGCACCAGGAGGAAAGACCATCCTCGCTTTGCCCTCTACCGCTCTAGTCACCTGCGCTGATTCCTCAGATAATGAGGCCTCCCTGGAAGGGGGAAGAGTCTCCCGAATAGTCCCATTCCTTGGGGAGGGGGCAGGGGTAACATTGACTCGGGGAGATATTCATTATGTGGTAACTGAATACGGCATCGCCTATCTACATGGAAAGAGCATCCGAGAGAGAGCCATGGCCCTAATCGCCATCTCTCATCCCTTATTCCGCCTCTGGCTGATTGAGGAGGCTAAGAGGATGCATCTGATCTATCCGGACCAGGCTTTCATTCCCGGAGTGCAGGGAGAATATCCAGAAGATCTGGAGGCATGGAAGACCACCAGGACGGGCCTCGGAATCCTGTTGCGGCCGGTGAAGATCAGCGATGAGCCCCTTCTCAAAGACTTCTTCTACTCCCTGTCCGACGAGAGCATGTACCAGAGGTTCATCTCCGCCCGGAGAGATATTCCCCACCAGGAGCTTCAGAAGTTTGCTGCAGTTGATTACTTCCAGAAGATGGTTCTGGTGGCAACTGTAGAAGAGGATGGCATCGAGTCCATCTGCGGCCTGGGCCAGTATGGCATTAACAGCGATATGTTCACCGCAGATGTGGCTTTGGTGGTGAGGGATGACTGCCAGAACCATGGAATAGGAGGCGAGCTCTTGGCGTATCTGACATACCTCGCGAAAAGGCAGGGGCTCCTCGGATTCACCGCTGAGGTCCTGGCAGGAAATGATCCCGTATTCCATCTATTTAAAAAAATGGGTTTTGCAGTCAGCAAGAGGCGCGATTCCGGGGTATATGAGCTGGTGGCCATGTTTCCCTGACAACTGGTGGTGGACCTCTAAAGGATCTTCATAAGGTTCATACAAAACATACTTTTTTACATCATGAGAGCGATCGAAATATTATCTATCGGGATAGTCGATGGAGATCAAGAATCAAAGGGGAGTGTAATATCATATTAAAATCGAGGTGAAGTGGATGAAGAAAACCATTTTTCTAGCAATGATGAGCATTTTTGTCATATTCATGGCGATATCTGCCCATGGCCAGCAGGGCTTTGACCAGGCTTATATGGACAGTCCGTCTGCGATGGTACCATATATCTCAGAAGGCCAGTATTATGTCGACGGAAGCCTGGATCAATATTCTGAGTTCGACGGATTTGAATTAGCTGATACAGGCTCAAGCTCCAAGGAGAGCACAATCTACCAGACCGCTGCTCCTTCTGGCGCTCCTGTTCCTGTTGCCCCCAGCAGCCCGGACATCCTGGGGCTGGATATACCTCCAGAATCATCTATAGTGGACTATAAAGAGGCGCCCAGCTCTGCCGGGGCTGAAGACTCACTGATCGCCGCAAACAACTTCGCTCCGACCGACTTCGCTAAAGCCGGTATCGATAGGGCTGACACTTCTGCAACTGGCTCCTCTTTCGGCCAGCAGAGAAGGGCGACATCAAGCGAAAAGTCCACCTATCCATCCAGTATCAGCGCCGCAGTCCCTGGTGGAGTGATAGCAAGAAATGAGCTCTATTTGAGCTATGTTCCTCAGACGACAGGAGCTTGCAGGTTATTTGGCTGGCAGCCTATGTGGCTACAGATTTCCTCTTCCGGCCCATTATGGTTCTATGAGTGGTACCCCAATGGCGAGCTGAATGTAAAATATCTGGGCTATTCCTCTGCCGGATGGAATAAGAAATGGTTCAATGGAGATGTTCCCGGCTGGCATATCCTCCAGTATTACTGCAATGGATGGAGCAACTATATCTACGTCTATGTCTACGGCCAGGGCTCCGGCACCTGGACAGATCGGAATCCATACACTCCGGCACCGCCCAGCGGGACAGCTGCTGTGACCCTCAGGTCAAGCTGGCTTTTAGGCTATGATGTATACCTTGATGGAGAATATATAGGCACAGAGGGATTCGGAAAGGATCTTTCCGATGGCATTTACAGATTTAATGTGCCTGGGAATATGTGGCATACCATAGTGATCAGCAAGGATGGCGAGAGCTATTGGGAGACAGGGACATTCTTAAGTGGTGCAGCATACAGGTTCACCATTTGATCTGACGATCTGAGCATTTTTTTCATTTTTTTGTTTATTTTTCATTTTTTTTGTCTAGCATTTCACGCAATCATCCCGCCAACAAGGAGAGAACCTTTTTATCCTCTTGGGCTGCAAATATCCTCTTCCCTATGGATAATAGCATCCTTCTCCTCAGCATGGTGATCGCAGCCATGCTCGTCCTCTTTATAAGCAACCGTATACGGCTCGATCTTGTCGCCATAGTGGCCTGCCTCGCTTTAGCTTGGCTGAGCCTTATCAGCCCATTGGAAGCGATATCAGGCTTCGCCTCAAATGCCGTGGTGGCAATGGCATCGGTGATGATCCTGGGATACGGAATCGAGAGAACCGGGGTAACATCCCGCCTGGCCAGCACTATTATCAAATATGCTGGGACGAATGAGAAAAGGATCATCTCTACTGTATCCATGACCGTGGGCTTGCTCTCCTCAGTGATGCAAAATATCGGAGCAGCCGCCCTATTCCTGCCGGCGATAAGAAGGATAGGTCAGCAGACCTCAATCCCCACTTCCCACCTGATGATGCCCATGGGCTTTGCCGCCATCCTGGGTGGCACAGTAACAATGATCGGCTCTGGACCTCTTATCGTCCTCAATGATCTCTTGCGCCAGAACGGGATGGAGCCCTTCTCCATGTTTGCCGTAACTCCGGTGGGACTGCCTCTGCTCATAGCCGGGGTCACCCTCTTCGCCCTGGCTGGATCTCGCATCTTCCCGAATAAAAAGGAAAAGAAATGCCAGCTTACAGTGGCTGAGATCTGGGGCATCGACTACGCTATCAAGACTTGCATTCTCCCCCGATCATCCAATCTCTCTGGAAAGACAAGGGAAGAGGCATCATTCAAGATCAAATATGACCTCAATCTGCTTGCCATCCGGAAGAATACTGAGGTGACTGTAGCCCCTTCCCGATATGCTCGCCTGGAGTCCGGCCAGGAGCTGGCCTTCCTCGGATCCAAAGAGGATTTTAATGATTTTATTTCGGCTTCCGGCTGTGTGCCCACTGAAAACCGGAGCAGATTGAAGTCCATCCTGGATAGCGGAGGATTTGGCCTGGCTGAGCTGATCGTCCGGCCAAAGGCCTCGATCATAGACAAAACCCTGCGGGAGATCGGATTTCGCCAGAAGTTCTCCATAGAACCGATCGTTCACTTTAGCAAAATGAGGGAGTCAAGATCGGATTTCTACGATACCCCTCTTGCAGCCGGCGATACCATCATCGCCTTTGGATCATGGGACACCCTGAGGCTTCTTGCCAGCCACCAGGATCTTCTGCTGCTCACTCATCCCGAAGGAGAGGAGATTCGCTATAAGAAGGGGCCTTTGGCTGTCATGATATTCATTGCTTCCCTGGCCCTTACCTTTACAGGAATGCCGATCTCCATCGCTCTTCTCACTGGAGCTGTGGCCATGATTCTGGCGGAGATTCTCACTCCGGACGAGGCTTATCACGCCATAGACTGGAAGAGCGTAATTCTCATAGGCGGCCTGATTCCCTTCGGAATAGCGATGGAGAACACAGGAGCTTCCAGGCTCATCGCCAGCTCTTTTGTCGATCTTCTGGCCGGCGCCCACCCAATTGCAGTCATGCTCTCCCTAGCCATCCTCACAACCGCTCTCTCTTTGATCATATCCAATGTGGCGGCAACAGTCCTCTTAGTTCCTTTGGTGCTACTTTTGAGCGCAGGCATAGGGGCGGATCCCAGGGCTCTGGCTCTGCTGGTGGCAGTCTCATCTCAGAACTCCTTTATCCTTCCCACCCATCAGGTGAACGCTCTGCTGATGGATCCCGGTGGATATACCATCAGGGATTACCTCAAGGCGGGAGGCGTTATGACCGTTCTTTTCATATGCATTGAAACAACATTCATCTATTTGTTAATCTGATAAGAGGTGAGAATGATGATCATCCATCAATTTTTCGTCCCCGGCATCGCCCATAGCTCCTACATGGTAGCCGGGAATAACATCTGTGCAGTCATCGACCCAGAACGAAACATCCGTCCCTATCTGGATTCTGCCAAGAAGATGGGTCTTAAGATAACTCATATCCTGGAGACGCACCTGCATGCTGATTTCATCTCCGGCCACCTCGATCTGGAAGAAGCGACTGGAGCCAGGATTTATGCTCCAGCATCTGCGAACTGCGCTTTTCCCCATGAACCCCTAAAAGAAGGGGACAGGATAAAGCTGGAGGATATCATATTCTCGGTGATCGAGACCCCAGGCCACACCCCAGAGCACATCTCCTACATAGCTGCTGACACCAGCAGGGCAGATGACCCTGTATCCCTCTTTTGCGGTGACACTCTCTTTGTAGGAGACGTTGGCAGGCCGGACCTCTTTCCGGGCAGAGCAGAGGAGCTTGCATCATCCCTCTATGATAGCCTGCACGAGAAGATCCTTAAGCTTCCGGACCACTGCGAGGTCTATCCTGCTCATAGCATGGGATCGCTCTGCGGACGGGCGATAAGCGCAAAGAGGAGCAGCACCATTGGCTTTGAAAGAAAATACAACTATGCCCTGCAGATATCCGATCGCCAGGAGTTCATACATTCCCTCACCTCGGATATGCCAGCTGCCCCGGACCATTTCGCTCGCTGCTCAGAGATCAACAGGGTGGGGCCCAGTCTCATGAGGAGCCTCAAAACTCCTAAACCTTTGGATCCGAAGGCCTTTTCCAATAGCATAAAATCCGAAAAGGCGGCGATCTTGGACGTACGAAGCTATCCGGCATTCTCCGGCCTGCATATACCTGGATCCTGGCATATCGATCTTGCCGGCAGCTTCGCCACCCAGGCAGGCTGGGTCATACCCCCGAAAAAGGACATCTTCCTGGTGGTTGAAGGGAATGAGCAGGTGGACGAGTCTGCCATGCAGCTGCGCCGGGTAGGTCTGGATAGCGTGGAAGCGTTCCTCGAAAGGGGCATGCTGGCCTGGGGAGTGAACGCTATGCCAATAGATACTGTTCCAATAATAACCCCCAATATAGCAAATGATCTGGTTGCATCGGAAAAGGCGGTTATCATCGATGTCCGGTCAGCGGAGGAGAAGACTGACGATTGCGTCATCGGATCGATTCAGATCCCCTGGCACGACCTCAGAACCAGACATAAAGAGCTATCCAGGGATAGGAAGTACATTGTGATGTGCAGAGGAGGACAGAGGGCGAGCATTGCGGCATCCATCCTGAAGATGAACGGATTTAATAACGTCTTTAATATGGCGGGCGGATTCACCGCGTACCAGAAGCTGGGTATCTGCGCCCTTAACGACTGATCTCTTATGATCGATTGGATAACGATGGATTCATGGTCGCCGTATGTTGTGGGAGCGGGGATAGGGGTCCTCTCCTGGATCGCCTTCCTTCTCTCCGATCGCCCCCTGGGTGCCTCGACGGCGTTTGCCAAGTCTGCCGGTATGATCGAATCGGCGATTAACCGGGAAAATGCGGACCAGATGTCCTACTACCAGAAGATCAAGCCCAAAATTGATTGGCAGTGGATGATCGTCTTCGGCATGATAATTGGATCGCTTCTGTCATCATTCCTCTCTGGCCGTCTTGCGGTTCTGATTGTGCCCCCGATATTCGCTGAGGCCTTCGGAGCTGATGCGCTATTCCGGTTCGCCATAGCTCTGATCGGGGGGATTCTGATCGGCCTGGGGGCCCGTTGGGCTGATGGCTGCACCTCCGGTCATGGCATATCCGGCACTCTTCAGCTATCGCTGGTCAGCTGGATTGCGGTGGTATGCTTTTTTGTCTCAGGGATTGCAGTCGCCGCACTGATCTTTGGATTGGGGATCAAATGAGGGGTGATAAAGATGCCTTTTGAGACGATCAGGTCAAATGGAAGGGCACAGGTCGCCCTCGGTTTCTTATTCGGCGTTATCTTCGGATTCCTCCTCCAAAAGGGAGGGCTGACCGACTATGGGGTGATAGTTGGCCAGCTTCAGCTCACCGACTTCACCGTGGTCAGGGTTATGCTCACCGCCATTCTGGTGGGGATGATAGGGATCCATATCATGAGGTATGCGGGGCTTGTCCGTCTGCACATCAAACCTGGATCGATCGGATCTACCGTTCTCGGCGGGCTGATATTCGGGGCGGGGTTTGCTATTCTGGGCTACTGTCCAGGAACCGCTGCTGCTGCATTTGGGTCAGGAGCGATTGATGCCCTGGTGGGGATGGTTGGCATCATTATTGGAGCGGGGATGTTCGCCCGCCTCTATCCTGTCCTGAACCGGTCGGTGCTAAAATGGGGCCCCCTTCCAGAGGGCACAATACCGGAGCTTATAGGCATCAGGCCGATAATCGTCATTGCTGCCGTGGCAGTCTTGATAGTCGCCGTGCTGCGCTGGCTAAGCTTTTAAATAACAATATAACCTAAGCCCGATTGGGCCAAAGGACTTAAAGCATGTACGTCTTGCACTCTCTCTGGGATACCGAGGCATTTTATATCTGGGCTGAATCCTCAGCTCTACCTCTGGTCAATCAGGGCTATTCAGTTAGCAGCGAAGGGATTCCAGCTCATCCATTCTCCTTGCCGGGAAAGGAGCTGAAAACGCAAATTTCCAGGGCATTTCATCTGAATGGCGCCAAGACTCGAGCACTGATTCTCAGGATTCCTTCTGGAAAAAATGGACCTCTTCCCTCGCCCTGGCTATTGAGAGAGGATTATATCTCACAAAAGCCTGCTGGGCTGATCGAATGCGCTGTTGATGTTCTAGCCCTTGCGCCTGACCTGGCAGCCAAATTTCTTCTGGATCTTCCCATACATCCGCTCAAGGGAGTTGTTTATGCTGATTCAATGCGGTTTTGGTCCAGGCTCGCCCTCTATTCCCTGGAGCTGGTGGCAAAAGAGCAGTTTGTGCCTGCGGTCAGAGAAAGATACTCTCTATGGAAGGCGGTGATGGATGAGACAGATCTGGAACGGCTTGATCGCTTCTCAAAAGCCATGCCACCAAGCTGCCAGGCTCTCAGATTATTCCCCACAGATAAATCCTCTCCAAAAGATCTGGCGAGAAGCTTCGTGGATGGAATGGCTGACTCTCTGGTGCGCGGCAGCCTGGAACAGCTTACACTCCTCCCACCCAGGAGAGGGCGCAGACCCCGGGTGATTCCTCTGCCCCAGCAGTTCTTGCTGTCTCTTACCTCAAAGGACCCAACGCTTGAAGCCTCGACTGAGGAGGTCGCCGCCTTCGCCAAGAAGATGAACTCCTGGACAAGTGAACTCGAGCCGAAAGCGGTGTCTGTACCATTTCGCACCTGCTTCCGGCTGCAAGCCCCGGCGGAAGAGGAGACCTGGAGATTGAGCTTCTTCCTCCAGGCAAAAGACGACCGCAGCCTGATGGTCCCGGCGGGAGAGGTATGGAGGACAAAGTCGGATGCTCTCACCCTCTTGAAAAAGAGCATAAAGAATCCGCAAGAGCAGCTTCTCGCTGACCTGGGCAGAGCAGCGCGACTCTTTCCCCAGCTGGAAAAGAGCTTGGAGACTGCCAGGCCTGCAGAATTGGAGATGGAAACCAAAGAAGCTTATTCATTCCTGCGCCAGTCGGCTCCTCTTTTAGAGCAGAATGGCTTCGGAGTAATGCTGCCCACCTGGTGGCAGCGACCCGGCACACGCCTGGGGGTGAAGCTGCAGCTGAGGGACGCACCCAGAAAAGAGGGCAATGCTGGTTCTGCTTTCTTCGGCCTGAACTCGGTTGTGGAATACGACTGGCAGCTATCTTTAGGCGACTATGTTATCTCTCGAGAGGAGTTCGCACAGCTCTCTCACCTCAAGATCCCTCTCATTCAAATAAGGGGAGAGTGGATGGAGCTGAGGCCTCAGGATATCGAGGCGGCCATTGATTTTTTCCATAAGAACAGGAACCACGAGATGACCCTGGCTGAGGCTCTGCATCTGGGCTTGAATCCAGCCGGCCATCCTTTGCCTGAAGCGAAAACCACCCTTCCCGTGCATGGCTTTGAGGCCGAGGGCAAGATCAAAGAGATGCTTTCCGCCCTTTCTGACCCCAGCGGCCATATGGAGCAACTCTCTTCCCCCCTAGATTTCCAGGGCACTCTGCGGCCCTATCAGCTACGGGGCGTATCCTGGCTCATGTACCTGAACCGGCTCGGCCTGGGAGCCTGTCTGGCGGATGATATGGGTCTGGGAAAAACGATAGAGTTGATTGCATTTCTTCTGCATGAGAGAGAGAAGGTGAACAGCCCCGGCCCCACTCTTCTCATCTGTCCTATGTCTGTTGCCGGCAACTGGGAGCGAGAGATCGAGCGCTTTGCCCCCGGGCTGAAGGTCCTCATGCATCACGGCCTGGGCCGCCTCTCCGGCCAGGACTTCGAGAAGGCGGCGGAAAAGGCAGATGTGGTTATCACCACCTACTCCCTTGCCCAGAGGGATGAGGAAGAGCTTAATGCCGTATCCTGGGGTCACATAGTACTGGACGAGGCGCAGAGCATCAAGAACCAGTCTGCCCGGCAGACCCAGTCCATAAAGCGCCTGAAAGCCACCCAAAAGATCGCTCTGACAGGGACGCCCGTGGAGAACAGGCTCTCTGAGCTATGGTCGATCATGGATTTCCTCAATCCCGGCTATCTGGGCTCATTCGAATCCTTCCGCAAGGATTTCGTGATGCCCATAGAAAGATACAACAATAAGGCTCATTCCGAGGCCCTGCGATCTCTCATCCAGCCCTTTGTCCTGCGCCGGCTAAAGACCGACTCCACAGTGATAAAGGACCTCCCAGAAAAGACGGAGATGAAGGTGGGCTATAATTTGACGCCGGAACAGGCGAGCCTTTATGCTGCTGTGGTGGAGGATATGCTATCCCGGATCGAGTCTTCTGAAGGAATGAAGCGCAGAGGTCAGATTCTGGCTGCACTGACCAAGCTCAAACAGATCTGCAACCATCCGGCGCTCTTCCTGCAGGACGGAAGCCCGCTGGAGGGCCGCTCTGGAAAGCTGTCCCGTCTGGAGGAGATGCTCGACGAGGCCATCTCCGAGGGTGACAGGGCCTTGATATTCACTCAGTTCGCCGGCATGGGGGCGATGCTCAGACATCAGCTGCAGGAAAAGCTCGGGGTTGAAGTCCTCTTCCTGCACGGCAAGACCAGCCGGAAGCAGAGAGAGGAGATGATCCAAAGGTTCCAGCAGGGAAGCTCTCCAATATTCATACTATCATTAAAGGCCGGAGGCTTCGGCCTCAATCTGACTGCTGCCAACCACGTATTCCACTTCGATCGCTGGTGGAATCCTGCGGTGGAGAATCAGGCTACTGACCGCGCCTTCCGCATCGGCCAGAAGAAGAACGTCTTTGTGCATAAGTTCGTCTGTGCTGGAACGCTTGAGGAGAGAATAGACCAGATGATCGAGCAGAAGAAGGCGCTGGCAGAATCGGTGATAGGGACAGGTGAAGCCTGGCTGACGGAGCTGTCTGATGATAGCTTGAGAGAGCTGCTTGTTCTGAGGCAGGAGGCAGTGAGCAATGGGAGCGATAGCAGCGATCGGAGCGATAGAAAATGAGCCCCTACTGGAGCTACTATGAACCAGCCAAGCCCAAGAAGGTCGAGAACGGGCTAAAAGCCAAGAGCAAACGAGGATGCATAGGAGAAACATGGTGGTCCAAGCGCTGGGTCAAGACCCTTGAATCCTTCAATCTGGGAGCCAGGCTCACTCGAGGAAAAAGCTATGCTCGAAAAGGGCAGGTTATATCCATAGATGTCAATCCCGGCATAGTGAGGGCCAGGGTGCAGGGAACCGGATCGGAGCCTTATGATGTGGTGATAAAGCTGAAGCCACTGTCGGATGCTGAGTGGGATAAGGCTGCCTCGACTATGGCCTCAAAAGCAGTGTTTGCAGCCCGGCTGCTGGGCGGGGAGATGCCGCAGAACATCGAAGAGGCCTTCTCCGAGTCAGGTCTATCCCTCTTTCCCAGCAAGGGCAGGGACTTGAAGACAGATTGCTCCTGCCCGGACTGGTCTAATCCCTGCAAGCATATAGCCGCGGTCTACTATCTTCTGGCAGAGCAGTTTGACTGCGATCCTTTCCTGATCTTCAAGCTTCGAGGGCGGAGCAAAGAGCAGATCATGGAAGCGATGCGCAAGATGCGTTCCGCTGAGGCTGTTGAGGAGGCAGATGGGATTTCGAGATCAAGCCAGGACGCAAGGGAGGAATCCAGGGCCCTGGAGGAGTGCCTGGAATGCTACTGGCAGAGTGGTGGCGAGCTTGATCTTCTTGAGGTCAATCCAAGAGCCCCTGATGTGGAGGGGGCAGTTTTGGAGAGACTGGGGCCGAGCCCCTTTTACATAGCAGGTGTCAATTTGGCAGCATTGCTCTCCAAGGCCTATGAAAAAGCAGGCAAAGCAGCACTTCAGAGGGCAACTGGCGAGACTGAAAGCAAGGAGATGCAGTAGTAAAGATGGCACTGGCTATGCCACGCTTCACGAGCTGGATGCTGGAAGGCAAAAGACTGCTGAAAGCTATTGCCGAAACCTTGATGAGTGCATTATTGACTGAAAGAGCTTGCTCATCCAGTTAACAAATCCCTTAAATGGACTTGTCTTCATATACCTGGACGCGTCCAGGCACCTTCCATAGCTATCGTAGACCTCGAATTTTCCATCTTCACTATGGATGATGCACTCAGCCTTCTCTTTCCTGCATATCTCTCGTGCCAGCCTGATCGCCTCGGCCTTGGTCTGAGCGTGACCGCAAGGCCTCCATGCATGGGGCTTCTTGATATCCCATCCGTTTCGGGAATTCTTTACCACATGTCGCTCATTCCGAGCCATATTTTTCTATTAGTGTTTCTAAATATATAAAATGATTTGTTGGGTTTCTGCGAGGGGGCTTTCCCTGGCCATGAATGCTGCAGTGCGCCCAGGATAATTGCGGTGGAGATGGAAGGAGCTGGAGCGGCCGCGGCCATAGAGCAGGGCCGGAAGCCAGGGAATTCCCACAAGATTCATGATGATCCGGGGGATATCAGATGTGGCCGCTGCCTTCATAATGGGATGGATTGGGACAGGCTGCCCCGTTCGCCATCGGCTAAATCACGGGTTTGTGATTGTCTTCGTAATCGATCGGAAAGTTCAGTATTTTATTCATGCAGATTCTCCTTCTCTGGGCTTATGGCAGCGAAGTTGGCGGCGTTTAAAGTGATCTGGAGATCGGCGCAACCAATATGCTTCCTGGACAAATCTCATATTGCCTTTTCATTCTACATCCGGAGAACAATTGTGTCCCACCTCTCAAATCCTCAACGGCCTGCCCAATTGTATCCAAGCCTCCCCGGCGTTGAGGGGGCCAGGGCATTAGCGCGGGAGGCCCGCGGGCCGACTCGCGGCGCCCACTGAAAAGGAGATCGCATTTATCTATACTAACCTTTAATCCTGACATGATTCTGGAAATCGACTAACAGAGATCACTTCTTTCCAATCTCGATGAGCAAATTTGTCCAAAGATTTAATAGATGGGCAAACCAATCAACTACAAAAAAGATATCAAATACGGCCAAGACACTCATGAAAATCTACCTGGACGTCTGCTGCATCAACCGGCCTTTTGATGACCAAACCGAAGAGAGAATCAGGATGGAATCAGAAGCAGTCCTGGCCATCTTAAAGAGGTGCCTCTTGGAGTGGACTCTCATAGGCAGCGAAGCCATAGATTACGAAATCTCCAGAATACCAGATGCCGAGAGGCGAAGGAAAGTGGAACAAATTGCCTCGATATCAAGAGAAAAGACCATTGTGGATGAGTCTATCGTCTCCAGAGCTCGGGAGATCGAGATGCAAGGGCTAAAGCCCATGGATGCTTTGCATCTGGCCTGTGCGGAGAGATCAGCGGATGTTATGCTGACCACGGATGATGAGATCTTGAGGGCAGCGATTAGGATGAGCGCGGACATCAAAGTCATAGTCATGAACCCTGCAAGGTGGTTGTTAGATGTCCTCTAAAGTAGATGTCAGAAGCATCAATGAGATCAGGAAGCTGGGGATAGATGCTCTAGCTGAAGCCCTGGGGCCTGTGGATATGGCCAGGTTCTTGCAGAGCTTTGATCTAGGGAGCGGCGACTATACGAAGGAGAGGGCGGGATGGCTGGACCAGAGCCTTGA
>ENA-UOOR01002281-UOOR01002281.1-fermentation-metagenome-genome-assembly--contig:-NODE-2281-length-19788-cov-11.172554_pt1 | contig 19788 bp, 17 predicted proteins | sample MGYA00245780_ERZ724029 | MGnify/ENA primary metagenome ERZ724029 (study PRJEB28704, sample SAMN03018315) | fermentation metagenome | biome: anthropogenic terrestrial biome; feature: soil... | reverse complement strand
CAGCTGACCGGCTTTTATCTGAAGGCCAAAATCGACGAGCTTTCCGTGGCGCCGGCCTCCATCCTGAAGCTGAAAGAGAACGTCTGCAGGAGCTGAAAGGGCTTCCGCGGCACTGTACGAAATTTTCATCCATAAAATCTCGCTTTTCAAACCGGACTTTGGGGCGCAGGAAGCCTTTTCAAAGCCCGGTGTTTCATATCCGGACGGCGCGGCGTGGGAATTGACTTTTATTCTTAAAATAGTAAAATACAGAGGAAGGCGCGGAGGGAAAAATTCCCGTCCGGCCGCCCGATTTCAAAATACATCAAAAGGGTTCCCGCAAATTCAATTCAAAAGGGAGTGTGTGCACGATGAGAACGATGAAGCTGGGAGGCTCCAATTTACGAGTGCCGGTGATTGCAGTCGGCTGTATGCGGATTCGGTCCCTCGACAAGGCCGGCGCGGAAAAGCTGATCCGCACCGCGATGGAGCAGGGCCTGAATTTCTTCGACCATGCGGATGTTTATGACAACGGGGCGTGCGAGGAGTTCTTTGCGGATGCGATTCACATGAACGACAGCATCCGCGAGAAAATTATTCTGCAGTCGAAATGCGGCATCCGCAGGGAGGGAACGGATAAGTTTTACGATTTTTCCAAACAGCATATCCTCGAAGCGGTCGACGGGAGCCTCAGGCGTCTGAAGACCGATTATCTGGATGTGCTGCTTCTGCACCGGCCGGACCCGCTGGCGGACCCGGACGAGGTCGCGGAGGCTTTCGACATCCTGAAAAGATCCGGAAAGGTCCGCAACTTCGGCGTTTCCAACGAGAAACCGATGCAGATTGAGCTCCTGAAGAAGTCGCTGTCGCAGCCGATCCTTGTCAACCAGCTTCAGCTCAGCGTCGCCCATGCGAACATGATTTCCAACGGCGTCAACGTCAACATGGAAACCGATGCCGCCGTGGACCGGGACGGAAGCGTCCTTGACTACTGCCGGCTGCACGACATCACCGTCCAGGCGTGGTCCCCGTTCCAGTACGGCTTCTTCGACGGCGTGTTCCTGGGCAGCGACAAGTTCCCGGAGCTGAACCGCACGATCGACAGGATTGCGGCCAGACACGGCGTCTCCGACACGACCATCGCCCTCGCGTGGATTTTGAGGCACCCCGCGCACATCCAGCCGGTCACGGGCACCATGAATGTGGAGCGGCTGAAGGCGTGCGCGCAGGCGGCCGAAATCCAGCTCACCCGCGCGGAATGGTGGGAAATCTATACCGCCGCCGGCAATCAGGTCCCCTGATGCAAAGCTGAATCTCCATCTGTCTGTATTGAACGCAAAGAGGCCGCCCCTTCCAAATGCGGAAGGGGCGGCCTTTTAAAGCGATTTATTTTCAGCGAAGATGCCCGCGCCGAAAGGAAAAGACGGTGCTTCGGCTTAAGCTGATTTTACACTTCGGCGCCGAGCATGTTGTCGAGCTTCTGGAGCTGGTCGACGTGCGTGATGGCAATCAGCTTGTCGTTGGCCTGGATCACCGTGTCGCCGCGCGGAATCTGCAGGTCGGAGTTGCGGATCAGGGCGACCAGCACGCATTCCCTGGGCAGCGCAATGTCGCGCAGGGCCTTGCCGGCAATCGGGGAAGAGGAGCCGACCAGACGCTCCACGAGGGAGTATTTGCCCCCGTGCAGTTTCAGCAGCGTCATCATGTCGCCCATGGACATCTCTTCGGCGACCAGGTGCGCCATCACGTCGGCCTGGTTGAGGGCGGCGTCCACGCCCATCACGGGGGTGAAAAGCCAGGCGTTCTTGGGGTTGTTCACCCGCGCCACCACCCGGCGCACGCCGTATTCCAGCTTGGCCAGGGTCGAAATCACCAGGTTGGTTTCATCCAGGCCGGTCACGGCGGCCACCACGTCGGTATGGCGCACCCCGGCGGCCTCCAGCGTCTTGGGGTCCGCCCCGTCCCCGAGGAGCACGGAGCCTTCGGGGAAGCTTTTCCTCAGGATTTTGACCCGCGGCTCCTTGACCTCCATGATTTTCACTTCATGCCCGCGCTCCGTGAGCAGCGACGCCAGATAGGCGCCGACCTGCCCCCCGCCGACTACAATAATCTTCATCTGTATATCCCCTCTCCGCTCAGGCCCAACAGCCTTTTCAGCTGGCCGCCTGCTGCGACGGCCGCGGCGATATAAAGCATGTCTCCCCGACGGAAAACGGTTCCGGCCGTCGGCAGGATTGTCTGATTGCTGCGCTCGATGGCGACCACGTGGATGTCCCCGGGGACCGTCAGGTCTTTGACCCGGTGACCGGCAATCAGGGAAGGAACCTCGATCTTGACCATCTCCACGTCGCCGTTCCCGAAGGTGAACACCGCGTCCAGCGGGGAATACGAAAGAATATCCACCGCCCGCTTGATTCCCCATGTCGTGGAAGACAGAGTCTGGATGCCGAGCCGCTTGTAGATTTCGGCTTTTCTGCGGTCGTAGAGCCTTGCCACGACCTTCGGCACATGGTAGATTTCCCGCGCCATGCGGGCGATGACCGCGTTGGACTCGTCGCTGGTGGTAAAGGCGGCCACCGCGTCGGTCCGGTCGATTTCCGCTTTCTGCAGAACGTCCCGGTCAAAGCCGACGCCCAGAACGGTCTTGCCGCGGAAGTCCTTCCCGAGCAGCGCGAATGCGGCGGCGTTTAAGTCGATCACCGTGACGTCGTGCCCGATTTTGCTGAGCGCCCGGGCAAGGCCGGAGCCGTTGCGCCCGCAGCCCACGACTATGATTTTCATCCTGCGAGTTCCCCCTTCGTTTTATCTTCATGTTTCTTCTTCCGCTCATGGCGGCGGAGAAACAGTTTGCGCAGTTCTTCCACAAGCAGCATCACCGGCGGTATGACGATCAGGAACAGCCATTCCCTCCAGCCCAGCGGCGCCGTGTTGAACAGGGCGTGCACGCCTTCGAACGGCAGATAGCACCACAGGGCCACGATGGCGAGCTCGACCGCGACGCCGAACAAAATCATCCGGTTGCTGAACAGGCCCCTCCTGAACACGGAGGTCCGCTCCGTCCGGCAGTTGAACACCATGCCGATTTGAGCAAATACGGTCGCCGCAAACGTCATGGTCGTCGCCGCCCGGTAAGCGGTGCCGGCGGAGGCGAGCGGCGCGCCGGGCCAGCCGTGCAGCCAGTTCAGGAAGAAATATCCGGCCATGCAGGCGGCGGATTCCAGCAGCCCGTACCAGACGAACGCCCGCAGAATCAGGTTTTTATTCACCAGGGATTCTTTCCTGGAGCGGGGCGGAACGTCCATCACGCCGGCCTCGGGCGCCTCTACGCCGAGGCCCATTGCCGGGACCATATCCGTGCCGAGGTCGATGGAAAGCACCTGCATGATGGTCAGCGGCAGGGGAATCGCCCCGCGCGAGAGCAGATAGAAGGCGGACGGCATCGCTTCCGGCACGTTGCTGGTAAAGATGTATGTCACAAACTTCCGGATGTTGCTGTAAACGGCCCGACCTTCCTCAATCGCGTGGACGATGGAGGCGAAGTTGTCGTCCGTCAGAATCATGTCGGCGGCTTCCTTGGCCACGTCCGTGCCCGTGATGCCCATGGCGACGCCGATATCCGCCTTCTTAAGCGCCGGCGAGTCGTTCACGCCGTCGCCGGTCACGGCGACGATCTCCCCCATTTCCTGCAGGGCGTCGACGACCTGCAGTTTCTGCTCGGGGGCGACGCGCGCGAAAATCACTTCGCCCTTCAGCGCCTCTTTGAGCTCTTCCGGCTTCATTTTCTGCAGCCCCATGCCGGTGACGATGCGGGGATGGTCCCCCTGGATGATGCCGATCCGGCGCGCGATGCTCTCCGCCGTAAGGCCGTAGTCGCCGGTCATCATGATGATGCGGATGCCGGCGTTGTGGCACTCCTTCACGGCGCTGGCCACGTCGGGCCGCGGCGGGTCCACCATGGCGACCAGCCCGAGGAAGGTCAGGTCCCGCTCCACGAGCTCCGGCGTATATTCGCTCAGGCTCGTGGGCAGCGCCGCGCTGCCGTCCAAGCTGCGGGCCGCCACGGCCAGCACGCGCAGGCCGTTCCGCGCATATTGGTCGTTGACGTCCATGACCTTTTGAAAATCTTCTTTTGTGAAGAGGACGGTGCTTCCGTTATGCTTCATGTGCGTGCAGAGCTCCAGCACTTCCTTGGGGGCGCCTTTCACAAACGCGACCCTCGGCCTGCCTGCCGGCTGGTGGATGGTTGTCATCCGCTTGCGCTCCGAGTCAAAGGGAAGTTCGCGCAGCCGCGGAAGGTTGGCGTTCAGTTGTTTCAGGCTCAGGCCGCCTTTCTGCGCGACGACGAGGAGCGCGGCTTCGGTCGGGTCGCCGAGCACGGTGAACCGGCCGCCCTTTTCTTCCGGCGGGAGCAGCCGGGCGTCGCAGCACAGCGCCGCCGTCGTCAGCAGCTCCGCCAGGTCGCCGGTTCCGGCGACCGGCCGGCCGCCTTTTACGATTTTCCCGGCCGAGGCGTCGTACCCGACGCCGGTGACTTCCATGTCCTGCCCGTCCATCCAGACGTTGCTGACGGTCATTTCGTTCTGCGTCAGCGTGCCGGTCTTGTCGGTGCAGATGGCCGTCGCGCACCCGAGCGTCTCAACTGAGGAGAGCCGCTTGATCAGCGCGTTCCGCTTCGCCATGCGCTGCACGGCCATTGCCAGCGACAGCGTCACGGTGGGCAGCAGCCCCTCCGGGATGAACGCCACAATCATGCCCAGCGCGAAGATAAATGCGGCGACCGGCGAATTCTTCGCCAGGAAAATGGCCAGCACGAAGAAAACCGCGCCGATGCTGACCGAAATGATGGAGACTTTTTTGGTGAGGTCCCCGATTTCGAGCTGCAGGGGGCTGGGTTTATCCTTCACATTCTGGGTCAGGCTGGCGATTTTGCCGAACTCCGTATGCGAGCCGGTTCCGCAGACCACGGCCCTGCCGGTTCCGGAAGAAATGGTCGTCCCGGCGAACACCATGTTGGGCATCTCCACCTGGGTGAGGTCGCCGCGGAGAACCGCGTCGCTGTTCTTGCGCACAGGGTTCGACTCGCCCGTGAGCGTGGACTGGTTTACCCGCAGGTCGTTGTCCACCACCAGGCGGGCGTCCGCCGAGATGCGGTCGCCCTCCGAGAGCAGAATCACGTCGCCCGGCACCAGATCTTCCGCCACCAGTTTTTGTTCCTGACCGTCTCGCAGCACCCGCACATAGGCGGGCAGCAGCTTTTTCAGGGCTTCGATCGCCTTCCCGGCGCGGAACTCCTGCCAGAAGCTGAACACGCCGTTGATGATGTTGACCAGCCAGATTGCAATCGCAAGCTCCGGCAGCTTCGCCACCAGCGCGATGGCGCCCGCCACCCACAGCAGGATGGCCATCAGATGCGTGAAATTGGAGAGGAACCTCCAGATCATGGGCGTGCCCTTCGGGGTGGGCAGCACGTTTTTGCCCGACTGGCGCATCCGCGCCTGCGCTTCGGAGGCGGACAGCCCGCCCCTCCCCGTGCCAAGCGCCCGGTAGACCTCGGAAGCACTGAGCTTCGGTATGTCTTTTGTCTGATTTGCGATCGTATTCATTGCGATTCCTCAATCTCTCCTTCTTATCCCAGTTCTATGCTTTCCCGGAATTTTCCTTTCATTCCCGTTCCGTATGCCGCATTCCCGCGGGCACTGGGAAAACCGTTCCCCCGGAAGGCCGGAACGGAGAATCATAGAAACAAGTATAAGCCCTTTCCCGTTAAGACGGCGTTCGGATTCCCGCCGAAGCATTAAGATTACATTAAGACCGGCCGGGGCGGGCGGCTTTGCTTCCGGTGCCTTCTTATGCTATACTGGTTCGATACGAGAGAGAAAGGAGCGTGCGCAATGGCCATTCATCAGACGGACCCAGACGCCCTGCTCCGGCAGCTTTCCGCCCTGCCGGCGAAAAAGCCGCGCGGCAGGCTCCGCATCTACCTCGGCTATGCCGCCGGCGTCGGCAAGACCTTTGCCATGCTCGGCGACGCGCGCGGGGACCGGAAAAACGGCGCGGACGTCGCCGCGGGCTATGTCGAGCCCCACGGCCGCCCCGCGACGGCGGCCCTTCTGAAGGGGCTGGAGGTCCTGCCGCCGCTGAAGATACCGGGCGCAGGCGCGGAGCGGAAGGAGTTTGACCTGGACGGCGCCCTCCGGCGCAGGCCGGAAATCGTCCTGGTGGACGACCTGGCCCATACCAACGCGAGGGGCTGCCGGCATAAAAAGCGGTACCAGGATGTGGAGGAACTTCTGCAGGCGGGCATCAGCGTCTATACGACCGTCGACATCCGGCATGTGGAGAGCCTGAACGACATCGTCGTCTCGATTACGGGCGCCGCCGTCCGGGAGCGCATCCCGGACAGCGTCTTCGACCGGGCCGATCAGGTGGAGCTGGTGGACATTGCGCCGGATGCTCTGATAGACCGCCTGCAGAAGGGAGAGGTTTACCGGAAGAACAAGGCCCGGCGGGCGCTGCGGCATTCTTTCACGCGGGAGAAGCTGACCGCCCTGCGCGAGGTCGCGCTGCGCTATGCCGCCGACCAGAGCAGCCGGGCCGCCGCGCAGCGCGCGCTCCGGGGCAGGGCGGCGGACGGGGGCCCCGCCTCCTACGGAAAGGAGCACATCCTGGTCTGCCTGTCTTCGGCCCCTTCCAACGCCAAGGTCGTGCGGGCGGCGGCCCGGATGGCGGACGCCTTTCACGGCGCCTTTACGGCGCTGTTTGTGGAGACGCCGGGCACCCGCGAGCTGGAGGGCGCGAACAGGGCGGCCCTGCGGGGCAACCTGCGGCTGGCCGAGCAGCTCGGCGCGCAGATTGCGACCGTTTACGGGGAGGATATCCCCGAGCAGATTGCGGAGTATGCCAAGGTGAGCCGCGTCTCGAAGATTGTGATGGGGCGGACCGGCCACCTCAAGGGGGGACGCCGGAAATCCGGCTTTGTAGACAAGCTGATTTCGCTCGCGCCGAACCTCGACATCTACATCATTCCGGACACGCAGCCCGCGCGCCGCGGCAGAGCGCCGAGGTTCACGAGGCCGCCGCGGCTGTCTTTTGCGGACGCCGCCAAATCCGCGGCCCTTCTGGCCCTCTGCACGCTGATTGCGTTCTGGTTCGCCTCGCTGGGCCTGGACGACGCCAACCTCATCACCGTGTATATCCTCGGCGTCCTGGTGGACGCCATGGTCACCAACAGCTGGGTTTACAGCACGGTGCTGGCGTTTTTAAGCATGCATCTCTTCGACCTGATGTTTCTCACGCCCCGCCTGCCGCTGTGGTCCTATCTTTCGGGGTACCCGGTCAGCTTTCTCGTGATGCTGTCCGCGGCGCTCATCACCAGCGCCCTGACCCGCCGGGTCAAAAAGCAGGCGCGCCAGTCGGCGCAGAAGGCCTACCGCACCGAAGTTCTGCTGGAGACCAGCCGCAAGCTGCAGCAGGCGAAAAACGAGGAGGAAATCCTCCGCGCGACGGCGCGCCAGATGGTCAAACTCCTGGACCGGACCGTGATTTTCTACCCCGTGCGCCAAAACGCGCTTTCGGAGCCCATCGTGTTCCCCAAGGAAAATCCGGCGCAGGACCCGCAGGCGTGCCTCGGCACCGAGGAGCGCGCGGTGGCCGAGTGGGTCTACAAGAACAACAAGCACGCGGGCGCCACCACCAACACCCTTTCCGCCGCCAGATGCCTGTACCTCGCGGTGCGCGGCGGCAACACGGTCCTCGCCGTCGCGGCGGTCGCGATGGACCGGGAGGCCCCGCTGGAGGCGTTTGAGAAAAGCCTGACCATCGCCATGCTGGGGGAGTGCGCGCTGGCGCTCGAAAAAGAGCGGCTGAACCAAACGCAGAAGCGCATCTCCGTGCAGATGCAGCAGGAAAAGCTGCGGGCCAATCTGCTGAGGACCATCTCCCACGATCTGCGCACCCCGCTCACCAGCATTTCCGGCAATGCGGGCGTGCTGATGAAAAACTCCAAAGTCCTGAGCGAAGAGCAGAAACAGGGCATCTACACCGATATCTACGACGATTCCATGTGGCTGATTGAGCTGGTCGAAAACCTTCTTTCCATCACCCGGATAGAGAACGGGAAAATCAAGCTGAACCTGCAGCCCGAGCTTCTGGAGGACGTGATCGACGAGGCCCTGCGCCACATCAACCGGAACGGCAAAGAGCACCACATCCGCATCGCCTTGAGCGACGAGTTTTTAATGGCGAAAATGGATGCCCGGCTCATCATCCAGGTCATCATCAACATTGTGGACAACGCGGTGAAATACACCCAGAAGGGCTCCCACATCACCGTTTCGGCAAAGCGCGACGGCGGCGCCGTCCGGGTCGAAATCGCGGACGACGGCCCCGGCATCCCGGACGGGGCGAAGGCCCGGCTGTTCGACATGTTTTACACGGCCGGCAACGCCGGCGGGGACGGCCGCCGCGGGCTCGGGCTCGGCCTGTACCTGTGCCGGGCGATTCTCCACGCGCACGGGGGGACCATCTACGTCAGGGACAACGTCCCGCGGGGCACGGTGTTCGGCTTCACCCTGCAGGCGGCGGAAGTGCATGTCGACGGGTAAACCGCCGTGCGCCGGCTTTTCAGAAGCCCAGCGGCTCCCCGACCAGGACGACCTTGATGCGCCCGGGAACCTTGCACATGCGGGTCTTTACGATATAGGAGCAGATGCACTCGCCGGCCCTGCAGTTTTCGCACGCGCCGGTGGCGGTGCAGGGCGTGCCTTTCAGGGACAGCCGGGCCGCGTTGACGGGCGCCGCATAGGTTCTGGCGCGGCGCTCCGCGTCTTCCGGCGTCTTGCACACCTTGTTCATGCCCACCACGGCGACCACGCTTTTGGGGCCGAAGGCGATTGCGGCGACCCGGTTGCCCACGCCGTCCACGTTGACCAGCACGCCGTCTTCGCTGACGGCGTTGAAGCTCGTCAGGAACACGTCGCACAGCAGCGCACGGCGCATCCGCTCTGTCCGCTCCTCCGGCGTGGCGGCCTCGGCGCGGTCGATGACCTTGTAGTTTCCCCTGCGGACCCGGTCGAGCAGGCCGATTTCCCGTATGGTTTCGGAACCGCCCCAAGAGACCGTGGAGCCCTCCGGAATCAGCGACAGGGCTTTTTCAGCGGCCTCCGCGGCGGTTTTACAGTAAAAAGCGTCGAAATTTCTGCTCTGCAGCGCGCGGATCAGCCTCGGCGCCAGAAGGCCGCTCCTCTTTGCAAAGCTGTCAGCGGACACACTCAACACTGTCACCCCCGGCTTATTTCGATTTCTGTTCCCGGTATTCGCTTTCGGTCAACAGCTCGGCCGGGCTGAACTCGTCGTGATAAAAATAAAAAATGACCCCGTCCGCAGTCCCTCCCCTGGCGACGACCGTGGTGCAGGCTTTGGGGTCCGCCGAAGAAGCGGCCCGGCGGTCGACTACCGCTTTCTGCATTTCGGCCGTGTACTGGATGGTGCCGGCGGCGTCCTTGTAATCGATGGGGTTCCGGATATAGACCACCGCTTTGTCCTTTGCTTCCGACCAGTCTTTCATGATGCAAATCCTCCTTGATTTATGGATGCATTCGACTTTTTAATCATACCATATCCGCCGCGGGGATGCCATACTTTTCCGCGGGCAATCCCCATTTTTATGCGAAAAAGGCGCCGCCGGAGTTTTTCCGACGGCGCCTGACCTTCTTCTTTGCGTTGCCGCTCAGATTACGCTGAACAGCAGCTCCCCGTAGGTCGGATAGCGCCAGTATTTGGAGCCGACCAGCGTCTCGATTTCGTCCGCCGGCTTGCGCGTTTCCGCCATCTCGGCAAAGATGGTTCCGCGGTAGTATTTTGCGGTGCTCAGAACGTCGCCCTCTGCGGGCGCGTCCTTCACCGCCTGCTCCAGCTTTTCGAGATGCGCGTACAGGTCGTCGGACAGGGCGGAGAGCTTCTTGAGGATTTTCTCCTCGAATCCGGCCTCCACGCCGAGGGACTTTTTGGACGCGATCTCGGTCCCCAGGTCCTTCATGTAATCGATCGCCGCCGGGAGAATATCCTTCTTCGCCATGTCCAGCATCGTGAGCGCTTCAATGTGAATCTGCTTGTAGTAGTTTTCCAGTTCGATTTCGTACCGCGCGTGCACCTCTGTCTTGGAAAGCACCTTGTGCCTCTCGAACAGCCTGATATTGTCCTCTTTGATGTAATAGGGCATGCAGTCCACCGTGCTGCGCAGGTTCAGCAGGCCGCGCCTTTTCGCCTCGGCGACCCATTCCGGCGCATAGTTGTTGCCGTTGAAGATGATGCGCTTGTGGTCGTGGATGGTCTTTTTAATCAGGCTGTTCAGCGCGGCCTTGAAATCGTCGGCCTTTTCGAGAATATCCGCAAACTGCATCAGCTCGTCGGCCACGGCGGTGTTCAGCATCATGTTCGGGCAGGCGAGGGAGGCCGTGGAGCCGACCATGCGGAACTCGAACTTGTTGCCGGTGAAGGCGAACGGCGAGGTGCGGTTGCGGTCGGTCGTGTCCTTCGGGAACCGCGGCAGGATGTCGCTGCCGATCTCCATGAACACGCGGTCCTTCTGCACGTAGTTGCCGCCGTCTTCGATGGAATTCAGGATATCGGAAAGCTCGTCGCCGACGAACATGGAGATAATCGCCGGAGGCGCCTCGTTGGCGCCGAGCCGATGGTCGTTGCCCGCGCTTGCGACAGAGATACGCAGCAGGTCCTGGTGCTCGTCGACCGCCTTGATCACGGCCGCGAGGAACAGCAGGAACTGGGCGTTCTGCCGCGGGGAATCGCCCGGCTCCAGCAGGTTTTCGCCGGCGTCGGTCGACATGCTCCAGTTGTTGTGCTTGCCGCTGCCGTTGATGCCCTCGAACGGCTTTTCATGCAGCAGGCAGGTCAGGTTGTGCCGGTTTGCGACCTTCTTCATCATCTCCATCACAAGCTGATTGTGATCGGTCGCGATGTTGCTGGTCGTGAAGATGGGGGCGAGCTCGTGCTGCGAAGGAGCCACCTCGTTGTGCTCGGTTTTGGCGAGGATGCCCAGCTTCCACAGCTCCCGGTTCAGGTCTTCCATAAAGGAGGCCACCCGGGGCTTGATGACCCCGAAGTAATGGTCCTCCATCTCCTGCCCTTTCGGCGGCTTTGCGCCGAACAGCGTGCGGCCGGTGTAGACCAGGTCCTTCCGCTTTTCGTACATGGATTTGTCGATCAGAAAATACTCCTGCTCCGGCCCGACCGTGGTGATGACCCGCTTGGCCTTCGTGTTGCCGAACAGCCGCAGAATGCGCAGGGCCTGCTTGTTCAGCGCGTCCATCGAGCGCAGCAGCGGGGTCTTTTTATCCAGCGCTTCCCCGCCGTAGGAGCAGAACGCCGTGGGGATGCACAGGGACTTGCCCTTGATGAACGCGTTGCTGGTCGGGTCCCATGCGGTGTAGCCCCTGGCCTCGAAAGTCGCCCGCAGCCCCCCCGAAGGGAAGCTGGAAGCGTCCGGCTCGCCCTTAATCAGCTCTTTGCCGGAAAATTCCATCAAAACCTTCCCGTCTTCCACGGGGGTGATGAAGCTGTCGTGTTTTTCGGCCGTGATGCCCGTCATGGGCTGGAACCAGTGGGTAAAATGGGTGGCGCCCTTCTCCAGCGCCCACTCTTTCATGGCGGCCGCCACCACGTCCGCCACCTTCGGGTCCAGCGGCTTGCCAAGCTCCCGCGTTTCCCTCAGCGCCTTGTAAGCCGACTTGGGCAGTCTGGCCTTCATCACGCTGTCGTTGAATACAAGGCTGCCAAACAGTTCGGGAACACTGCTCATCTTTGAATCCACTCCCTCAGTTCATCTGCAAAATGGTTGGCTGCGTTTTCGATTTTCCAAACCCTGCAAAACGCAAAACGGCATAAACATAAAATAAAAGAGCAAGGGCGCCGCGGGCATAAAAATGCCCGATAACTTACAACGCCCTTGTTGTATTGCCCTTCATTATAAGGGCTGTGAACGGGAATGTCAAGGGCCCCCGGCCGAAAATGCAGGGAATTGGTGAGCCTTCGGCAAAAAGGAGGAATGGGGCCGAAAAATTTTAGATTTTTTTGACATTCCTGCAAGATTACTGCTAAAAATATGCAAAAGGCCTTGACTTCACAGAGAAAAGAGGATATGATAAAAAACACGTCGCTCTGTTCTTGAGCAGCCGGATATGAGAGGATATTTAAAACCATTTAAGATATTCCGGGCGCTTTGCTTTTTCAGCTCCGCGCCTGGGGGCGGGCACAGATGCCGCAATGCAAGGAGGCCGTCTTTTTTATGCAGTATGAAGGTCAGGTAAGGATTCCGTCCGGGTGTGCGATTTCCGGCATGTTTTTGCGGGACGGAAGAAAAGTCAACGGGGAGCCCATCATCCGCTCCATCGCCACGATGCACGACCGCTCCAACGGCCTGGGCGGCGGATTCGCGGCCTACGGCATTTACCCGAAGCAGAAAGATCTGTACGCGTTCCACGTGTTTTACAACAGCGAGCGCGCCAAGGATGAGTGCGAGCGCATGATTCGGGCGAATTTCGACATCTCCATCGCGGAGAGGATTCCGACGCGCCGGATTCCGCAGATTACCGACGAGCCCCTCATCTGGCGCTATTTCGGCCTGCCGTTCCGGAAGCTGCTGGAGGACCGCCGGCTGGACGAGCGGGAGTTCGTCGCGCGCTTTGTGATGAAGGTGAACACGGAGGTCCGCGGGGCCTATGTGTTCAGCAGCGGAAAAAACATGGGCGTGTTCAAGGCCGTCGGCTTTCCGGAAGACGTGGGGCGGTTCTACCGGCTGGACGAGTACGAGGGCTACGGCTGGACGGCGCACGGGCGCTATCCGACCAACACGCCGGGCTGGTGGGGCGGCGCCCATCCGTTCGCGCTGCTGGACTATTCCGTCGTACATAACGGGGAGATTTCTTCCTATGACACCAACCGGCGCTTCATCGGGATGTACGGATACAGCTGCACGCTGCTGACGGATACCGAAGTCATCACCTATATCCTCGATTACCTGCACCGCAGGAACAGGCTGAGCCTGAAAGAGACGGCGGACGTCATCGCCGCGCCGTTCTGGAGCGAAATCGCCGCGATGCCGGAAGACAGGCGCCGGTACTACACCTATCTGCGGAACGTCTTCCCGAGCCTGCTGATTACGGGTCCGTTTTCCATCCTCGTCGGCTTTTCCGGCGGGATGATGGCCCTCAACGACCGGCTGAAGCTGCGCAGCATGGTGGTGGGGGAAAAGGGCAGCGCCGTTTACGTGGCGAGCGAAGAGTGCGCCATCCGCGCGGTGGAGCCGGAGCTCGACCGGCTGTGGTCCCCGCGCGGCGGCGAGCCGGTGATTGTGACCCTGAACAAGGGGGTACGGGCGTAAGCGGTAAAAAATCGAAGAAAAAAACCGGGCAGCCGGGTATAGCCATTCTGAACAAGGGGGTTCAGACCAAAACATGGGCATCAACTACAACGTTCCGGAATACGAGGTCGTGCGCGACCCTCAGCGCTGCATCGCCTGCCGCGTCTGCGAGCGGCAATGCGCGAACGAGGTGCATTCGTACGACCCGAAAACCGGCAAGATGAAAAGCGACGAGTCAAAATGCGTGAACTGCCACCGCTGCGTTGCGCTGTGCCCCACGCACGCGCTGAAAATCGTCAAGAACAACGACACCTACCGCATCAACGCGCAGTGGAGCAACGAGGCCATCGGGGAGATTTACCGCCAGGCGGAGACCGGGGGGATGCTTCTGTCCTCCATGGGGAACCCGAAGCCCTACCCGATTTACTGGGACAAAATGCTGCTGAACGCCTCGCAGGTAACGAATCCGTCCATCGACCCGCTGCGCGAGCCGATGGAGACCAAGACCTTCCTCGGCAAAAAGCCGGACCATATCGAGCGCGATTCCGAGGGGCATATCCGTACCGACAACCTGCCGCCGCAGCTGAAGCTGGAAGTGCCGATCCTGTTTTCGGCCATGAGCTACGGCGCCATCAGTTACAACGCGCACGAATGCCTCGCGCGCGCCGCGCGGGCGCTCGGCACCTATTACAACACGGGCGAGGGCGGCCTGCACGAGGATTTTTATAAGTATGGGCCGAACACCATCGTTCAGGTGGCGTCCGGGCGCTTCGGCGTGCACAAAGGCTACCTGGAGGCCGGGGCCGCCATCGAAATCAAAATCGGCCAGGGCGCGAAACCCGGCATCGGCGGCCACCTGCCCGGCGCAAAAATCGTCGGCGACATCTCCCGCACCCGCATGATTCCGGAGGGGAGCGACGCCATTTCGCCCGCGCCCCATCACGACATCTACTCCATCGAGGACCTGCGCCAGCTCGTCTATTCGCTGAAGGAAGCGACGGAGTACAAAAAGCCGGTCATCGTCAAAATCGCCGCCGTGCACAACGTCGCCGCCATCGCGAGCGGCATCGCCCGCAGCGGGGCGGACATCATCGCCATCGACGGGTTCCGCGGCGGGACGGGCGCGGCGCCCACCCGCATCCGCGACAACGTGGGCATCCCGATTGAGCTGGCCCTCGCGGCGGTGGATTCGCGCCTGCGGCAGGAAAAAATCCGCAACAACGTTTCGCTGATTGCCGGCGGCAGCATCCGCAACTCCGCGGACGTGGTCAAGGCCATTGCCCTCGGCGCGGACGCGGTCTACATCGGCACGGCGGCGCTGCTGGCGCTGGGGTGCCATCTGTGCCGCACCTGCCAGACCGGCAAGTGCAACTGGGGCATTGCGACGCAGCGGCCCGACCTGGTCAAGCGCCTGAACCCCGACATCGGCACCAAGCGCCTGATCAACCTGGTCTCCGCCTGGAAGCATGAGATCATGGAGATGATGGGCGGCATGGGCATCAATTCCATCGAGGCGCTCCGCGGCAACCGCCTGATGCTGCGCGGCGTGGGACTGAACGACCGGGAGCTGAAAATCCTTGGAATCAAACATGCGGGGGAATGAGCGATGAAACGGGTTTACGTCAATGAAAAATGGTGCCTCGGGTGCCACCTTTGCGAATATAACTGCGCGTTTGCCAATTCGGGCGAAACCGATATGGCCGGCGCGCTGAAAGATGTGAAAATCCACCCGCGCATCCGGGTCGAGGGCGACAACCATATCAGCTTTGCCGTCTCGTGCCGCCACTGCGACGACCCCATCTGCGTGAAGAGCTGCATCGCGGGCGCGCTCAGCGTCCGGAACGGCGTCGTCCACCGCGACCGGGACAAATGCGTCGGCTGCTACACGTGCATCCTGGTCTGCCCTTACGGCGCGGTGATGCCCGCGCCGGACGGGAAGGCCATCCAGAAGTGCGAGCTCTGCACCGACAACGCGTTCGGCGAGCCGGCCTGCGTCAAGGGCTGCCCCAACGGGGCCATCGTCTTTGAGGAGAGGTGAGCGGCGGTGAAATATGTGATAATCGGCAATTCCGCCGCCGCGGTCGGCTGCGTGGAGGGCATCCGCTCCGTCGACCGCACCGGGACGGTCACCGTGATTTCCGACGAGCCGTACCCGGTCTACTCCCGCCCGCTGATTTCATACCTGCTGTGCGGGAAGACGGACGAGGAACACATGAAGTACCGCCCGGACGATTTTTACCGGAAGAACGGCGTGAAGGTCCTGCTGGGAAGAAAGGCCGTCGGCGTGGACCCCCGGCGGAAGACGGTCTCGCTTGAAACCGGGGAGCAGGTCCCGTTCGACAGGCTGCTGTTCGCCACCGGCTCGCATCCGTTTGTGCCGCCGATGGAAGGGCTGGAATCCGTGGAGAAAAAGTTCAGCTTCATGAAGCTGGACGACGCGAAGGCGCTGGGGGCCGCCCTTTCGGAAAAGACCCGCGTGCTGATTGTCGGCGCCGGGCTGATCGGCCTCAAGTGCGCCGAGGGGATCCGCGGCCGCGTCCAATCCATTGCGGTCGTCGATCTGGCCGACCGCATCCTGCCGAGCATCCTCGACGCCGAAGGCTCGGCCATCGTGCGCAGGCACCTCGAAAAACAGGGCATCCGGTTTGCGCTGGGCGACAGCGTGGCCCGCTTCACGGGGCGTACCGCTCTGCTGAAAAGCGGCGGGAAAATCCCGTTTGACGTGCTGGTGGTCGCCGTCGGCGTTCGGCCGAACACCCGGCTCGCCGCCGGGGCCGGCTGCAGGGTGGGGCGCGGCATCGCCATCGACGGCCGCTCCGCGACCAGCGTGCCGGATTTGTACGCCGCGGGCGACTGCTGCGAATGCCGCGACATCACCACCGGTACGGACCGGATTCTCGCCGTCCTGCCGAACGCCTACCTGCAGGGGGAGACGGCCGGCGTCAACATGGCCGGCGGCGAAAAGACCTTCGACAAGGCCATCCCCATGAACTCCATCGGCTTTTTCGGGCTGCATATCATCACGGCCGGCAGCTACGAGGGCGAGGCGTGGGTGCGGAAGACCGAAAGCACCTATAAAAAACTGGTGACGAAAGACAATCTGCTCAAAGGGTATATCCTGATTGGCGACGTGGCGCGCGCCGGGATTTACACATCCCTGATACGCGAAAAGACGCCGCTGGATACCATCGACTACGAGCTGGTGCGGGAAAAACCGCAGCTCATGGCGTTTGCCGCAGACCGTCGGGCCGCCATGCTGGGAGGGAAAGCGAATGTTTCGGATTGATGCGGACGGCAAATATTTTCAGCAGCTCAATGAAGAAATCCGGGTCGCGCAGGATTCGGAGATCCTCGTCGAGCACTGCATGGGTCAGCGGTACATCGGCGCGGGCGTCAGCGGCAAGCACCTGCTGATTCGCGGCGTGCCGGGCAACGACCTCGGCTGCTACCTGGACGGCGGAACCATCCGCGTGCAGGGCAACGCGCAGGACCAGACCGGCGACACCATGAACGCCGGCGCCATTGTGGTGGAAGGCTCCAGCGGAGACGCCACGGGGTACTCGATGCGCGGCGGCAAAATCTTCATCCGGGGCAACGCGGGCTACCGCGTCGGCATCCACATGAAGGCCTACCGCGAGCACCAGCCGCTGATTGTGGTCGGCGGCGAAACGGGCAGCTTCCTCGGCGAGTACCAGGCGGGGGGGACCATCATCGTGCTGGGCCTGGATTCCGGCGGGAAGATCCCCGTGGGGAACCTTTCCTGCACCGGGATGCACGGGGGCCGCATGTACCTGCGCTGCCGGGAGCTGCCGAAGGACCTGCCCGCGCAGGTCAAGGCGGCGCGGGCCTCTGCGCAGGATATGGCGCGCATCGACGGCTTCCTCGACGATTTCTGCCGGACGTTCGGAATCCGGAAGGAAACGGTTCTTTCGGAACCGTTTTTCGTCGTGATGCCGAATACCAGCAACCCCTACCGGTCGCTCTATACGTTCAACTGACGCCGCCTTTTACAGAATCGCTTCCTGCAAAAGAGCTTCCCGCGAAAATCCGCGGGAAGCTCTTTTGCATGCCGTCAGCCGGTTCCGCCCGGCGCGGGTCCGCGCAGGCGGTTTTCCACCGCCCGGACGATGGTTTCGACGCCGGCCAGCGCTCCTTTTCCCAAATCGCCGCAGGCGAGGCGGGCCTCTTTCGGCTCGATGACCTCGAATCCGCAGCTTTTGAGCTTTCTGAGATTTTCCCGCACGATCGGGTTTTCATACATCGCGGTGTTCATTGCGGGCGCGATGAACCGCGGGATTCCATGAACGGCGAGCGCGACCGTGGTCAGCATGTCGTCCGCGATTCCGTTCGCCAGTTTCCCAATCACGTCCGCCGAGGCCGGGGCCACCAGCAGCAGGTCTGCCTTTTTGGCGAGTGAAATATGCTTGACTTCGCCGGGGTAGTCCTCCTGAAACACATCCGTGTACACCCTGTTTTTGGAGAGGGTCTGGAAGGTCAGCGGCGTGACGAACGCCATGCCGCCCCGGGTCATAATCACGTCCACGTGGCAGCCGTCCTTGGTCAGGATGTTCACGATGTCGGCAGCTTTATAGGCGGCGATGCTGCCGCTCACCCCCACCAGAATGTTCTTCATCGCGTCCCCGCTCTCCTTTCATACAGGCGCAGCACTCTTCGGGCGATTTCTTCCGCAATTTTTTCTTTCGTTTCGAGCTTTGTGAAGGACCTGTCGGGGGAAATCAGATACGCCGTGTGGCGGCCCCCGCCGATTTGGCTGGAATCGTTCGCCACCACAAGGTCGCAGGCATTCTTTTTCAGCACCCCGTAGCCGGCGTCCAGCAGCGCCTGCGGCTCCACATGGTTCAGCAGCTTGAAGCCGACCAGAATCACGGAAGGCTGCCATTTTTTCATCAGCCCAATCAGTTTGGGCGTCCGCCTCATCGTCAGCATCAGGTCCCCGATATCGGAGCTGATTTTTCTGCTTCTGTCAATCAGCCTGTCGTTTTTTTCGATTCCCTGCCGGATGAATTCGGCGAGCGAATCTTCGTTTGGGAATTCTTCCGGTCGGTGCGAGAACAGCTCCTGCGCGAGGAACCGGGAAAGCCCCCCGGCCGTGGTCAGGCTGCCGACGGCGTAATCGCTGACCGCCATGGAGTGGACGACGGCGTCAATCCGCCGGGATGAAAACAGCCTGGAAAGGGCGTCCCGGGCACCTTCCGCGCCTTCCACCCGAACAATTTCGACGCGGGGAAGCTGCGGGACCGCGGTTCCTTCTTCGCAGACGTAAAAGATTTTCTCGATTCGGCTCCCGCCCTGTTTTACGAACTCCCCGGCGGTGAGGCTGCCCAGCCTTCCCGTGGCGCTGTTGGTTATTTTCCGGACCCGGTCGATCGCTTCCGTCGTTCCGCCGGCGGTGATAATGAGGTTCATGTTTTCTGCAGACTCCCGATTTCCCGAATTTTCCGCCCTCCGGGATTTTTGAACTTTGAAGAAATTGAATTATAGGAGGATTATAAGACGGAAGCCCTTCGCTGTCAAGCAACACGGGCCTTTTGCGGCTCGGATTCCCGCATATTCCGCCGCCGCGCCGGCGATACTATCGGCGAGGTGGTGGATGTGGCAAAACAAACCGCGCGTTTTACCGTGCCCGAGCTGCGCGACGAACATCAGGTGAAGGCAATCAAGAGGGCGCTGGGCAGAATTCCGGGCGTCCTTTCCGTGAGCGCAAACATTCAGAGCAATCAGGTCGCGGTCGATTACGACGGCAGCGGGGCGGACGTACGGAAAATCGGGGACCGGCTGCAGGGCCTCGGGATGGACGCCAGGCTTTCCGGCAGCCGGGACCACACCATGTAGCGGATATCCGGCGGGCGTCGGCAGGAAGATAGGCTTTCCTCATTTGCACATGCTGGTTTCGAGGTGATTGTATGAAAAACCGCGGCGGGAAAAATCCGGCGCGCAGCAAGGGCGGCAAAGGCAAAATCGAGAATCCGAACCAGAATCACAACACAAAAAAAGTCGCGTTGGGACCCAACACCAAGCGCACGCCGCGCTGAACGAAGAGCCCTGCAAAAAAGCAATCCCGGAATCCGCACGCAATCAGGATTCCGGGATTGCTTTAAAATTGTGCTGAGGGCGCTGAAGCCGTGTTTGCCCCGGCGCGGGCGTCCCAAATAAAGACAACAAAAAGCCCGCACGCAAACTGCGTGCCGAGGCTCTCGGCGGGTGCGGGATTCCTGCGGTGTGGTGCTGGAACGCGGGCACAAAGCAAAACGCACTCCACAAAAGTGAAGTGCGCAAATTGCCCGCGGCGACTCGCCGCTGGTGCGCGAGACGAGACTTGAATTACATACAATGTACAATTAATGCGTCTTCAGAAATTCACATGCACTTGAAACCCGCATGGATACTGGATTATTTGATTTTCTGCATTTTTG
>ENA-UOOR01002280-UOOR01002280.1-fermentation-metagenome-genome-assembly--contig:-NODE-2280-length-19788-cov-12.024679_pt1 | contig 19788 bp, 21 predicted proteins | sample MGYA00245780_ERZ724029 | MGnify/ENA primary metagenome ERZ724029 (study PRJEB28704, sample SAMN03018315) | fermentation metagenome | biome: anthropogenic terrestrial biome; feature: soil... | reverse complement strand
TAAGAGCAAAATTATATGTACCAGTCGTATGAACCTGCTTCATAGCAACCATAGGAGTCCCGTTGAATTTACCAAAATAGCCCATACCATAGATATCTTCTTTTGCAGAATCAGAAACAGTAGCCTGTGTTACCTTACGAAGAGCAGCCTTAGTACCAGTAATTACAGCATTTTCACCAGTTGCAGCTTCAACATGCTCTACAAGAGTAATAAGCCCATCTTCTGTATAAGAACCAGACTGTGCAAATGTAGCAGGAAGAGAACTGAATGAACCCTTGAACGCAGTATAAATATCTTCCTTGGTTTTGTTTGCAAAAGATTTACTTACACGGGCAATAAAATCATTAAAATCAATACGACCAGAAAGGACTCTATTAAGTTCCTCATAAATCTTAATAGCTTTAAGCTGGGTATTAATTCTTACAGTTGTTGCACCATTAAGTCTCTGACGGCGAATACCCTGTGTACCTTCTGCAATATCAGAAACAGTAAACAGAGAATTATCAGGAACAACAAATTCGTTTTCATCACCGAGCGCAAGATTGCGATAATCCACCATCTGCATGAAGAATTCATCGCCAGTAAGACCTTCAACAACAATCTTCTGAACAATCTCTTCAATAATAGAGAAAAGACCATTGCACTTACCATCACGAATAGCTTTATAATCAAGTTTTGTAGAACCGTTATTTGCATCTACAAGAGCCTTGTGAAGTACTTCCATAGAATCGGACTGAGAAAAATTACCTGCGACCTTTCCATTATGGGAGTCAATCGCAAGTTTTACAATATCATTAGTATTAGCCATTTATGTGACCACCTTTCTTTCAAAAATATTAATTAAGCTACGTTAATAACGTAATATGTATTAGCACCAACTGTTTCAATTGCAACGATCGTACCAATAACCTGTTCTGTAGTAACAGAAGCCTTAACAACCATCTGAGTAGTCGTGCCAACAGTTACATAGGAACCAACAGCAGGAGTACCACTAAGAGCTTCAGCAGTTACAGAAAACGTATCACCAGTCTGAAGAGTAATAGCCCTAAACGGTTTGCCAGCTTCATTCTGATAATCTTCAAGTCCATGATATGTAGATTCATCATAAATAAGCTCTACACCACAAGCAAGAAGAATCTTAGAAGTAGCGGTAGGGGCAACTGCCTTATAAATTTCACGTTCACCTGTCATAAGACCAGAAAGTGCAACAACATTACCATTATCAAGTGCTGTAGCAGTGTCACCAACAAAATATTTTACGGATTTAATAAGCGCACCATTATGAAGCGCAGAAATATTGTCCAAGCGCACAATCGCGTGATTACTCATTTATATTACCTCATCTTTCTTTTTATTAATTATCCAATCACTCAAAGTAATTAATTGGACTGATTTATTTTTAGATAAAACATCATTAATTGCTTGCTGAATTTGTTCCTTCTCAGGAATTAATTCTCCACTTAATATTCTAATAATATTCCATCCATGTTTGATTAAAACTTTGTTTCTCGCTATATCTTTAGAAATATTTTGATGCCAATACCAGCCATCATACTCAATATCAATTTTGTAATTATCAATAAAAACAGCAATATCTAGATTAAAAGATAATTCAGGATAATTTAAAATTGCATTATAATCCAAATCTTTAATCATATTAAAAATTAGTAATTGTTGAGAAGATGTAGGAACGTTGCCATTTAAATATAGGGTTTTAGTTGCTTTTTCTTTTATATCTTTACTTTTCATTGGATTATCTACACCATAATGATTTAATAAAGTTTGTTTTACTCTATTTTTAAATTCATTTGTTCCAATATAATAGGGTGTTCCAAAATGTTTCAAACAAGTTTGTTTCTTTTTATCTTTTATAATCTCTGACTGCGATACATTTTTAACTCCATATCTATCAAGACATGTACGTTTTAATATATCTTTAAATTTATCAAGTCTCATAAAAGACACAATACCATACTTGATTAAATTTGTTTCTCTTATTTTACTTTTTATATCTTCAGATTGAACTGTATATTCTACTCCATATTTTTTAAAATTAGTGTTCCTAACTTTTAATTTAATGTCTTCAGCTTGCAAAGGATTTTCTACACCATATCGTTCCAAACATGTTTGCTTTGATTTTTCTTTGATATCATCATTTTGCAATGGAATTTCAACACCATATTTTTTCAAATTGGTTTGTTTCCTTTTTACTTGTCCATCTACAAGCTGACCAGCATTTTCAACACCATATTTCAGCTTAAATGTTTCTTTTTGTTTAATCCATTCGCAATTCTTACAGCTATCTTTATGTATTAAAGATTTTTCTCTTGATCTATTGATAGCATAATATTGAGGATAATATTCACAACCACAATAATCACAAATTACTTTAACTCGTTTCTTAGAACATTTAGGTAAATCTTTAATATCTAAATTAATATAATCAGATGTTTCTGCTTCCAAATAACCAAGTTTTAGATATTTCTTTCTATTATAATTGTTAATTTTAATTGATATTGTTTGATCTGGTATCACATCATTCATCTCCTTGATTATATAGATGAATAAAGGGTTAGTATTTATCTAACAAATTCATTCGTACTTGAACTCACTTATCTTTGTATTCTTCAAATAGTCCACCATATGGAGAACTATCTATGGATGGAGTCTGATCTACCTTGACTACCACAGGAACTTTTTCAACCGACTTGTTTACACTAAAGTTTGCTTTTTCCTGAACCTGAGCCTTACCATAAATTGCAAAACATTTAGTCTCAATATCTTCAAGACTCATATCACCAACATTGGCTTTAAAGTCATTGAATTCTTTGTTGTTTTTAAGAGCTTCAAATTCAGATTTAGCAAAAATAGCATCAATCTGTGCCTGATGTTCAGATGCAAGTTTGTCCGCTTTATATGTACGAAGTTCCTCAACATCTTTGTCAGGCGTACTATAATTATTCTTATACTCATCAAATTCAGTCTGTAGTTTTGTATAATTTTCTTTTACTTTTTCATATTCAACTTTATAATCAATAACATCTTTTACTTCTTGATCCTTTTTTTCAAATTCAGAGGATTTATCCTGCTTTTCAGCATTCTGCTCTACTTTCTTTTCAGACTGATTAAGCTGATTATTTTCTTTATCCATTCCTAACTCCTTTCTGTGTTTATTAATATGATCCATAGGAGCACCTGTTAATTTATGTTGCATTGCACGTTTGTATGCTGCTTCAACACCTGCAACATCAACTACCATTTTTCCGTCCACAATGTCATGATGCGGATATCCAACATCGTTAATTGAAACATCTCCAGAAACATCATCAGGAACTACAGCATATGCTTCTTTTACAAGAGCTTCATGGTTACTTGCTTTAAGACATTTGTTTAGAAAAGTATCACCCGGATTTTCCCAACTGTCAGAATTTTTAGCAGAATCTTTGGTATCATCAATATCAATTTTATCTTCTGTACCAAGTTTGTCTCCGACAGAAAATTCTTGCTTATCCTTATTTACAGAATCTTTATTTTCAACCAATCCTTTATCACCGTCCTTTACAGAAATTTTCTTAAACTCATTCATCATTAACGAAAACTCTTTTTTGAAATTATCATTTAAACTATATTGCATAGGTGTGACTCTTGCAGATGGGAAACATGGCTCAGAATTATATTCTGGGTCTTCAGTGTCTCTACCCAATAAGCACAAAGCAGAAAAAGAAAAATCAATAATATTTGTATAATGATTGTCTTCAGCTAAAGGCTCATAAGTATTAATTGAAATTTCCATACTTTGATTAAAATATGTAGATGGATCAGATGACTTTGCATCCATAATAGGATAACGTCCAGACCACAAAATAATATCAGCCGTAAGGTAGGTTGCTATCGTACCATCAGATTCCGTTACATCTTCAAAAATAGGATTAGAACTCTCTGGAACCAATCCAAAAGGAACTGTTTGGTCTATAAGTTGTACTCCATCATCATCTATAACAAGCTGTCTATCATGTGCTCCAGTATAAGGAGTGCCATCCGCTTTTACTTTGATATGAGCAACAACAGGAATATCAAATAGAGTGGGGAGTGCATTTTGTACAGCTTCTTTAGTAAAATATGAAAAATTTCTATTTTTACCAAGTGCCATAATATAACAATGACATTTCGTAAACTCATCATTTATTTTTTCAAACTTTATTGGTTTTACAATATAATTTAAAGTTAAAGTTTTATTCATTTTTCACCACCTTTCTCATTGACAAATCAGAAATTCATAGTTTTATCAATGAAAAAATCTTTTTTAGAGAAGCTTGTATTTAATTGTTTCATCAAATCATTTGTTTGAATAAAAACATAACAAGTTCTATCTCCTATTTTTTCTTTAGTATATTTAAATCCTAATGTTGCTAATTTGTTGGCATTATCAGCATTTAATATTTTAACAAGATTCATATATATTCACTTCTTCTTATCATCATTTGAGTCATTATCCTGCGTTTGCTCTCCACTTTCAGTCAATTGTTTACCTTGACTTTGATTAGATGGTCTTCCACCTTCATCATTAGAAGAACTCATCGTATTGCTTGATTTCATTGGAATCCAATCATCAACAAAATCCAAATTACCTTCAAGTTCATTCATATTCATAACATCAGAAGGACTTAGCCCTAATGAAGCTGCATACAAAGAACGTGAACCGGCTACGCCATATGTCGCTGCTCCCTGATAGCGTTTACAAACATCATCTTCATCATAAATACTTTGATTTAAAAAATGTACCTTAAAATCATAAGGTAAATTCATTTTCTTAATATATTTATTAATCCAATTCTCTACTTGCCTCAATAAAGCAAAAGAAATAGATTGATCATTTTTAATAGACAATGCCAAACTGGAACTTGAAGTATTTTCACCACCAAAAAGATTTATACTTTAACCAGCAGATGTAAATAATTCCTTTTCTGCATTTTGTACAGCATTATTCTCTTTAGCAGTCGTATTCTGAAAACTTACAGAATCCATTTTCATCGGAGTTTGAATTACACCAACTTGTGAACTTACATTTGCACAAATCTGATCATAATATTTGTCACAAATATCACTGTCTAATGTAAAATTGCCTTCATCGTCAACAGGAATCTGCAATGAAATTAATTTATAATGGTCAAGAATTTCACCTGTCTTAGTGATTAATTTATAATCTTCAAGATTTAATATATCAGGGAAAATTGCGGCAAACGGAGGAAAGGAAAATAGTAATTGATCTTCATTTACTTTAATACAAATTTGATTTGGCGGTTCTTGCCATCTCAAACTTGAATTACCTTTTATTTTTTTACCCTTTTTACCATTTACAACTTCTTGATAACCTGCATAATTATAATACATCTGTTTAATTTCATTGCCATAAGAGTCAAGAAGATATTGCCTTGTATTAAAATAATCGAAATCTAAACTGTATACTAAGCATCCATCTTCTTTTGATGAAATCTTAGTATAATCATTATTTATTTGTACAATATCAAAAGAATCAGATGTTTCAAAATATAATCCGCAATAAGTATCTTGATAAAAACAAATATTAAAAATATCAATCAAGTGTGATTTCAAATTCATTCTTTCCAGTAAATCTACGACTTTTTGATAATTTACAAGAAACGAATTTTTATTATAAGTTTTTGGTAATCCATAAGGCGCAATATAATAATTAAATGTAGGTAATTTACTGAAATAATTACATAATCGTCTATATTGACTTGAATTTGAATAAAGGAATATACTCATATCCCTAATTTGCTTTTCACATTGCTGAGGCTTAGACAAAAATTCAACCACTTTATCTTTTGGATATCTTGTAAATAAAACACTTTCTTTACGATTGTTCACTAAGTCCTGAACAACTGTTTTTGCAAGTCGTGAAAAATTCAATCGACTAATACGTTCAAGCTTCTGCTGATATACTTGCTCTTTTGTAAGTGGGGGAGATGGAGTAGATTTAGTGGAATCTATTGGTTTGGACACATTTTCTGGCAATATTAAATCACTTCCTTTCTATTATGATATATATTATAATGTCATTATCTTCGGTTGACGAAATTTAAATGAAAAAGATGAACTATCTGATTGTGGCTTTATTAATTTCCTTTCCAGAGATTTAATAAAGAAATTGCCATAGCTTAACGAAGAATATCTGTCCTTCCTTTTGTTTGGTTGTTCTTTCAATTTAACATTATTATCTTTAAATTCACTCTCAAGATTGACCATTTCATCAATCAACAAATGAGTATGAATGTACGGTAATAGCAATTTAGTTTGCATAGTTGTATCCAAATCAAAATACCATTTATGAGATTTTAGTAATCTTTCGCCATCTTCATCATTTAACAGCAAACGAACTTTGCCTTGTCTAAAATCATCTCGTAACATAGTGGCACAATCACTATTAAATTGTGCATTTGCCTTTACAGCATAAATAACTTTTGGAGCATTATAATCAACAGCGTTACTTGCCCCACGTTCTGCCATCACTTCGCTATTCATACAAGAAAGTGCATTATAAGTTAATAATCTTTCTTTATCAAGAATATCTCTAACCAACAAATCATAAATTCCTATTCCGTTACCATTTGCATCGAGTACGAGATAATCGCATTCCATTTCTTCAAATAATCTACGAATTTGTAATGCTTGTATTGCACTATTACCACCATCAAACGTATGAGCAAAAACAACATTACGTCTATATTGCTTAAATTGATCCTTGCCAATAGGTTCACATTGAATCAAAAATATAGCTGTAGCATCGTTTGCCTTACCACCCATAGTTGCAACATCAACAGTTAATACTCGTATTTCTCCTGCCTTTTTCATAGGATATTTATAGTGTTTATCATTTACATTCAAACAATTATAAACGTCTTGAGTATAAATTGGATACTCTAAAATACGCATTCTATCCAAATCATTGTAATTAAAAAATGCAGAATCACTTTCACCATAGAAGATACATTCTCTTTCCATTTCCCACTTTGTCTGTGAGAATCCTTCTTCTTGCATCTTATTCATAATCTGCTTTTTATCAGTTAAACCTTCTTCAAGTGCAAGCTGATAGGGAAGACCACAAATAAAATATTCTCTATCATGCAAAAAAGCATCAAGATACATTTTACCAAAATCATAGCTCCAGTGAGCCTTGTAATAAGCTGATGACATATATATTTCTTTATTGCTTTCAAGATATTTTTCTTTTTGATTTCTATATTTATCTGTTTCCAAAAATGCCGGTTGTCTCGGTACTGCCAAAAACGGCTGTAACACATCTTGAATTAAGTCTTTATCAACAAGTCTAAATTCATCAACCACAAGTATTTGACAACGATGCCCACGAGCATGATCATTTGATGTACACACTTCAATGAATGAACCATTATAAAACTTGATATATGCTTCTGAAGGCGATAATTTCCAATCCTTTATTTCTCGTTCAAGATAACAGCCTTTAATATTTTTAATTTCATTTACAATCTTATCAATTACAAGACTTGCCTGATCTCTGCTACCACTTGCAACAACAATGTGAGTATGAGGATATAAAATACATCTAGCCGCACAATACACAGCAATCAAAAAAGTTTTACCAATACCACGAGCAGCCCAAAACAGAAAAAACATATTACTATCCATCATTTTAATGATGATTTTCTGAAATGTTTTTAATCTTACGTTAAAATAATCCTCTACAAACCTATGAATATTACACCTGTAATAACCAATCCATTTCATAAGGTTTCCCATTTTGAACTGTACTTGAGTATCAATTTTATTAGTATTATTTTTCATGATTACTCACCGTCATCTGGTGGTTTAACCTTATATTTAGCAATCTCGGCTTCATAAGCTTTTGAACTATCGTTTTGTATTCCATACATTCTTGCTAAATGACCCTTAAACCATATATCCATGTAATGTTTAATACCATCTACATCTCTAAACTCTTTTGACGGTTCTGCAACAGGATCAGTTTCTTCCCATTTTTCAATCAAAGAACCTAACGAGTTACTTTCTGCTATACTTGTATTGTCCTCTTGAGTTGGTTTCAATCCAGCAGAAGTTAAGCAATCAAGATATGACCGAGAAAGAGCAGAAATTTCATTAGGTTTACCATTATGCGTTCTTGCTCTTTGTAAATCTATTTCAATTTTACAAGCCTGTTTGAGAATAGTTTCAAGCGATTTATCTGGTGTTTCTCCACTATTAGTTTTTATCAACCAACTTGAATATTCATCATTTAAATTTTGATATTCTTCTGGTTCGTATCCAGTTCCCCAAAATTTGATTGTCTCTTCATCAACATTTTTGTCTTCTGCGTCAACTAATGATGTAACTTTATTAGCTAATTCTTCTTTTACATTATCAATATAAGTTTTGTTACTAACTTGTCCAAGATTTTTTCTCGCAAAGTATGAAGAACAAAAACTATTGCCTAATTTTGTAGCACTTTCAAATGTATCATCTGAATAATACATATCAAATCTTGCACAAATAATTTTCATAGCTTCTCTTGCAGAACCTAATTTTTGTTTATATTCTTCATACATTTTTAATACACAATCCTTACATACAGGAATGAAACCATCATTATTTTTCCATAAAGAACTCTGTGCGTTTTTAAAGAAATAATCTTGCTGACGAGTATATGTTTTACCACAGCAAGGACACCGTGGCTTTTGAAAATCTGGGTTATCTTTATAATTTCTTGCTCTTGCCGTGTTTAGCATCTCCTTATAATTTAACTATATAAAACATCATTTCTATTGCGTGATATTCAAGTATTTCCCTTGTCAATCACATAAATAAAGAGTGTCACGCTATTGCATGACACCCCTATAAGAATTAAGCCTTATTTTTACATTCTTTCAATTTTAATATTGGTATCGTTCCGTTTTACAAAAAGATAAACATATGTAATTCCATTTTTTGAATTATATTTAATCTGATCAATCTGCCCAATCAAATCATCTGCGACAGTATACCCAATTTTAAAATTATAATCACTATCTTTATTATCTGTATCGCCTTTGATCCAAAGAGTCTTTCCTTCAAGAGATACGGTTACATCGGAAGGAGAAACCCCCACAGAACGCACTGTGGCACGATATACAGTATGATTACTATCTACGATTTTATCATCTTTTGCAAGCTTCTGAAAACTGATAGGTCTCTGATCTTGTGTACCATTAGAACTAAACTTTAGATAGCTAACATTACCACCAAAAGGATTGCAAAAATCACCAAAAAGAAAATCACTATCAAAAAAATCATTAAACATAAAAACAACACTCCTTTAAAAAAATAAAAATAAAATTTTTAGCAGAATTAATCTGCTATGGCATGGTCTAAGAGATTTAAACTCCTATTAATAGTTTTGGAGACTATTGTGCTATCATTACACTAAGACCATATAAATAGGGAAGACCATTACAGTCTTCCCCTTATAAAAGCTAATTAATAATCAAACTGAGTTTCCTTTTTAAACCCAAAAATCACAATATCATTAGATTTGATAGTGTCCATTATTTTCTGATTTACTTCATCCTGAACATAAATTTTATCTGCTTCTGTATGAATGTAACCTTTACCATATTCATTATCATGATAAGCAGGTTCACACCAAATTTCAAAATTATTATCAATAGTTAAAATATACTCTTTATTATATTCAATAGAATCAAAATCAATCATTCCACAAGTGAACATAAAACTATTATATTCCATTGGAATTGACATAAAACTTCTGATTAAATCTTGAGTTAACTCACCATCTACAATAATATCAATAGAATATGTATTGTTATTGACATGATTTAAAAAATCATCCATAACTTTATCTACAAATTCATGATAGCAACAATAATCTTTAATTATTAGATTGTCATTCATTAAAGCACAGACTCCTTTAAACCTTTACCAATTTTAGTCTTAACTGCTTTATGAGCAGGAACAATAAATTTTTCTTTAGTCTGAGGATTTATATGTTCACGTTCTGCCACGTCTACAACATGGAACTTTACAAAATTAGAAAGATTTACTTCTTCACCAGAAGACATTGCTTCATTTACTGTATCCTCAAAGGCATCTAATACTTTTGCTGAATCGGATTTAGAAAAACCAGACTTCTCAGAAATTTTATCAATAATAGCACTCTTATTCATATATAAATAACTCCTTTAATATTTTAATAAATTAACCGTTCCGCTATTGGATAGAGCGAAGTAGCGTTTTAGTAGTATCTACAACTACAATATTTCTATCAAGTTCACTATTTATTAAACGCCATCAAACAAGCGTTATCCTTTATACGGATTTAATTTAATATAAAAATAAATCATAGGTAGGACGACCATCCTACATCTCTCACTGCTTTTGCATAGCGTTAGCTGCCTGTTCTAACTTCGTTATGATTTACTTTTTATTTAATTTAGAATAATTTTATCTGTTCCTATATGCCCGTTCTTATTATCAAACGTAAACACTTTACAAGCCGCTTTAGAACCCTTCATTAACTTATCTGAATAAGGATCACTCCCAATAAAAGAAGGACACACAAGCACTTCTGTATCGTTAGAATCACCTTCGCCAACAGTCACATCGTTTGAAGCGTGGAGATGGGCAGTCAAAACATAATCATAAAATTTCCTATGTAACATACTCAAATCTTTAAGCGAATTTTGAACATTATTAAGCTGATGACCGTGTAATGCAATTACATTAAAATCAAAAATTGGAATCTCAATATATTCATGTCCAAAATTTGTATATACTTTAATATGGTCATTTTTAGCCAAAGTATCTTTAATATAATTAGCAATTACATATTCCAAATCTTCAGCAACCAATTCATTCGCTTTAGTACCCAAACAACGAGTCTGTGTATGATTAGCACTTGGCACATGATAATAATCAATGTAACAATATTCAGATAAATCATTTAGAAAACTTGAAATTAACTTTGCAACATATACAACAGCTTCAACTACAGACGTTTCATTAAGTTTTACATCTGTAATATGGATAAGCCCCTGAACACTATCACCAAGTTCTGTAATATTTAATTTAGTAATATTATGTTCTTGCACATAATTAATCATATAATTCAGTAATTTATTAAACCTATCAGTACAAATTTCTAATGAGTATTCATTATTTTCACTCTTAAAATTTGCACCAGCATGAATATCTGCCAGACCAAGGACGTATTCTTTTTGATTTTCATATAAACAACTACCATCGTACTTAAAATGTGGAACGGGCAAAGTCTGAATTGCATCTTTTACATTCTCATAAAACAACTCGAATCTATCTTGTTGTCTATTTAATCTGTTTAATTCAATAGCCGTTGCCTGATTCTTATGCCTTTCTTTCTGCAATTCACGAATCTTGTCATCTACGTCTGTATTATTGGAAACAACATCATTATCCGATTCTTTTAGAATCCATCCAGCATCAAGATATTCATAAAGTAATTTACTACCTTTCCGTACCGTATCACGATTTTCTACTACACCATAATATTTAGTACGTTCATCAGTAATATCTTGCCATTCAATACTATTTTCTGGATTCTGACGTTCTTTGAGCAAATCAAGCTGTTTCCTTAAAAATTCATTTTGTACTATAATTAATCATCCTTTTCTTCAGATTCTTCCGTAGTTGGCAAGTCCTTATCCTGCTTAATAGTGATACTAAGTCCGTCAATCAAATTCCACTGACTAAGAATATCTGTCAATTTATAAACTCGTGTATCATCTTTCAAATATTCAGTAATAGTACCATCATTTGTATCAATTGTTGCATTTTTAAATGATTCTGAAGATGTAAGTTTCGCCATTAATTATTATCTCCTTTAAAATTTACATTAAATCGGCAAGTTCATTTAGTTTGTTACGGTAATTGTTCTTTAACTTCACACACCCAAATTCTTTGTTGTTTTTGAATACTTCAACCATGCGTTCAATCCCAGTATAAGATGTATTCAAATCATTCTGTTCTAGGATGTCTCCCTCATAAATCTGTTTGCATCCACTCTTGCAACGCTGAATAATGGTTTTTAATGTATAAACATCAAGATTTTGAACTTCTGTAACCAACAAAGCCGTATCGCTCCCAAGTTCCGCACCACGAATATTTGCTGTTGGAATGATTTCCAAAACTCCATCTTCAATAAGTCGTAATACATGAGTTTTATCGCCATATTTACTAGATAAAATGTTTCCAATGGCTCCAGAATCGATTATCTTGGTTGTTAAATCTCCCTTCACATAACCGAGCTGCTTCGCACCTTTTAACGGTTCATAATGATAAACCATATATATTTTTCTGATTTTTCCTTTTTCATATAGCCCCTGCAAATAGCAAAGGGGAATAGTGGTCTTGCCCGCACCGGAACGTCCAAATAATACTGTTATTTCATTTTCTTTGATTGAGTCAAAAGCACATTCCTGATAAATATCAAGTGGCTTAATATCACCAAACGCATCCGTTTTAATTGTTTTGTATGTAGATTTTACATATCTATTTTCTGTCCACTTGTAACAATCAATTGCTGTTCCATTTTTATCATCAATAATCAGGTATTCATTAATCAAATTATCAAATTGGTTCTCTGTCATATGTTCATAAAAATAAGCTAATTCTGAATCACAAAGTTTAACTTCCTTATATCCCTTATAAATTTTCTTATCTTTGTTATAAGGCATAACATTCACGTTGAATATATTTTTTGCAATCAAACTCATACACAAATCATTAGTAACAAGAACAGAATCTTCAAAAGCTAGGCAACTATAAATAATATAAGTGTCGTTTGTAATATCAACCCAGTGTTCCAAAATTACATCGTCTGCTTCTTTGGTTTTAACAATATACGGTTCATATTTGTCTGGATTATCCTGAAGCATATGTACAGCATGACGTGCTTTACAACGAGTTTCCTCATCTTTTGTTCCACTAGTTTTAATTGACTCTAATTCTGAAATTACAGTAGTAGGAATAACAATATCTGTTTCATTGTTGATAATATCCGGATAATTAAGTAAGATATTTGTATCTACAATTTTTTTAGCCAATCAAAAACCCACCTTATTATTTAATTTATCATCCTCGTATTCGTCATCATCATAATCTTCATAACTTTCAATTTCTTCTGGAGGAGGGCAAACAGTCACATCCCCATTTTCAAAACCACAATGATGAGTCATTTCTACACTTTCTTCATTCTGCAATTTTTCAATCTCAACATTTTCTTTTACAATAGATTTACTAATTTTACTTTTAATAAGTTCTGCTCCGGAACAGATTACGTCTGCCAAACTATTAAGAACAGGAATTGCTAATGTCAATCCTACTGTAATTGCACCAATGAGTTTAAATGTACCATTTTTGTTATCCAATTTTATTCCACCAATCAATGATGATTTTTATGATGCTCTTGTAGAATTTGCTGTGCTTCTGAATTTGTATCGGCGATTATCTTTAAATAACAATCAACTTCTGGTAAATAACGCTTCCCACGCTTCTTTCCCTGATGTCCTTTCATAGTACGATATATTTCTGCGTTTGGATATTGCTTACGAATCTTTTCTGATTCTTCTTTACTGATGTCAATCATTCTGTTAAAACTTCATTCCTTTTATTTTTAAAATTATATTCAACCCCGAATAGGGGAGAGTAAGCTAGATAAAAAGCTAATTTGATATAGCCCTGTGAATTCACCTAACTAACATTGATTTGCTTCAGCCAATAGTTTGAGGTGAGTCCGTCAACCATAACTCTCTGGCTGCGATACACAGATTTGAACTGCGAATCCAAGAGCCAAATTCTTGTGTGTTACCATTACACTATGTCGCAATATAATTTTGTTATTGTATTTACATGAGAGATGTGATATGATATATTGGGATATTTTAATCTCTCCTATAGTTAAAACATTTTTATTTTACAATTTCGTTGTATTAACTAAATAACTAACATGCATAATATCATATACTGTACACAATAAATAAAAAATACAACAAAAATCGTTTAAAAATCAATAATATTTAGAAAACAATAGAAAAAGGCTAGCTAAACAATAAAAAATCCCCGAAAGCCGCATAGGGACTGGCTTTACAGGGATTTAAAGGTCAATTTGCTAACCGTAACATTACTTATTTCTATATCGCTTCATACGTTCACGACTGCTAATTCTATTTAGTTCCACATCTCTTTTATGTTGACATTCCGCACATCGGACTGTTTGATTATCCTTCCTATCTACATAAAATTCTTTCCCACAATTACTACAAATAATTAATTTATAATGCTCACCCATATATTTCTTTCTTAATTGATTTTTATCATATTTTTCTTGACATTCTGCACACCTATAAGTTTTTGTTGCATTAGGAGACACAAGAATTTCCTTCCCGCAATCTGAACATTGAACTATAATATAATTTTCTTTCTCTTTACAACTATCACAATATTTCTGTGCATGATACTTAGGCTTAAATCTACAACCACACTTATAACAAATACTCGTCTTATTTCCAATATTTTTTACAAGATTATTGTAAATATAGTCTCCATAACAAAACCACAATGCTTCTTTGCTTCTACTATTATGTAATCCATATAAATACTTAACTAACATATCTGAAATATCCATTTCTGAATATCCAAATTGATTTAGTTTGCTTCTCATATTACTTGCAATATACATAAACTGTTTATCATGACAACTTTCCATATTAACTTTATAATGATATTGATGATTTAGTCTTTTATATTCTTTGATTAATTCTTCACTAACCTCAATATTAGAATTATTCATTAAATATTTGTAATCGATTTTACCAAAATCTTTAATTGCAAATTTTAATCGTCTGTCCTTAATAATGTTATCTAATTGATTTACAATACTATTATTTTTTTCTTCTACTTGATCATCAGTTTTATCCTTTGCGTAGATAAAGAAGTGGGGGAGCTTAGATTTTGTATATTTCTTTATCAATTTATTAATATCGTCCGGCCTTTTAGGTTTATATAAAGTTTTAGCATACCTTACATACCCTCGGTTTCCCGATATTTATTAGGGGAGTAGACTATATCTTTACCCAATTTGGGCACTCAGCACTTCCAAATAAGGATTTTCACCTTAAATGTACTTCCTTTCGGAATAGTCGTTTAACCTTTTTTGTATAAATACAAACTTGGCACAGGATTATCATAATAATAACAAATACAAATAATTAGATATCTTTGTAACTTCTACCTGATTTTATATTATAAACACAATTTATACTTACGTTTAATTTTGAAGCAATATCTTTGGCATTTTCAGATTCATTCAATAATTCTTTGATACTTTTTACAATATTTTCGTCTAAAAGTTTTTTCTTATTCCTATTATAATTATCAATAAATTCATTCCATCCACACACTTTTATTTGATTCCAACACTTTTCTTGAATAATTGATTTAATAATAGGATATCTAATTTTTAGTTTCTTAGACACTTCAGATACCGTAAGTCCATTAACCAACATTGTTTTTATAATATATGCAATGTCTTCATTAATTACCGAAGCTTTATTTTTAGAACCTAAATGAGATTCAGACATTTTATTTTTTGACCTTTCACTATACTTAAATCCAGTATGAACAGCTTTAAGCTTTTCCTTGTGATTTTTTGTCATTTTTAAATGTCTACTAGATTTTCTCATTTTTTCTCTAGTCTCAGGCGAAGCTATTTTTCCTGTATTGTGGATTTTATTTTTAGCTCCAACAATCATTTTAGCATTTTCAGACATTGGGCAATTACTTTTTCCATCTCCGCCTGAAGTTAAATTAAAACCATCGTTTAATGTATCGAATTTTGATATATAATATTTTTCATAATAATCTAAAAGCGATTTATCTTGAACAACATCCACAACAGAAAATTCAAAATCTTCACTTCCATATTTGTTCCAAGAATTCTGTAAAAATTTATTATCATGAATATTATGTTTTAATTTCCAGTTATGATTCCAAAATCTTTTTATAAAAGAATTGCCTGTTTGCCCGATATAAATTCTTCCTGTGCTTTTTTGTCTTATCATATAAATACCATTGCATTTTTCATATTTATCTCTATCTATAAAAATCATAAGTTCACCTCCTTAAATAAGATGTCTTTTTTTATTGTTATTATTTTAGACTTTCCCTGTTAGCATAAATTTTAATTGTCATTTCCTACAATTCCTAAAACGTAATTTATACACCCTAGATTTCTAGGTTCACTGAGTTTTCATTTACATATTGCTATGTAATGCGACTAATGTGTCAATCGATTGTAAAGTTATTTTCCATAACTAGCCATTTTATAACATCCAATGCTTCTTGTGTAATGTTTTCACTATTCCATATTTTAGAAATAGCATTGCTATATGCGCCGATATTTCCTCCCGTATATGCCGCATTTAATCCTTTATAAATAGTATCTCCATTTAAATTGACTGGTTCTGCTTTCTTCATTTCATAATAAAGAGGGACTATACCTTTCATTTGTCTTTCTGCTACATTTACGAAGTCATGCTCTGCTACAACAAGTAATTTGTCTCCATCCTCGTCGAATTGTAAAATTTTGGAAATCAAATCATCATCACTACAATAAATGGCATCTGTTAAAAACCATTTTTTTCTTATGTCATCAACTACATTTTCTCTGATGCCATGCTCTTTGAATAAAGAAGGCGATCTTAGACAGTCTACTTTTTTAGCATTAAATAATCTACAGCTAACTTGACCACGTTTTAAAATACCTCTAGGATTGTTATCAACACGAAATAATTTTTCACAAAAAGCATACAAGTCAGGAAGTACAAAGGTGTATTTACCCAAAATATCTAGTTTACCAGATTTATAATTCTTAATCATACTATTTTTAATTGAACGAATAACATCTTTTAAGTATGTATCATTGAGCAATTCAGGATATACCTCAATAGACTTCTGCAATGCTGTTTTATTATGATTATATTCATTCACGCCAAATACATTTAACATAGTATAAAGATCACTTGACAAATTTGAAATTTTTTTCATTGACCGATTTGCAATTCTTTTAATCTCAACCTCTGTCGTATCACACAAAGACTGTAACATTTGATAACTTATACACGAATTAGGAATTTTATCTTCTTCTTTATTACAAATAGAAATCTCACAATTATATTTATCAAAATTTTCAATATATTCATCCCAACTGTCGTAATACTTATACATTTTAAACTGCGATTTTGTAAAAATTACTTGAATATCTTCTTTTAAAATATCATGTTCAATACCATAAATATCCTTTACTAAGCCGTGATTAACCGTTGGTTCTTTTGTGTCTGCTTCACGAATAAATTCATCGAATGAAAAGCATCCCAAAAGACCTTTTACCCAAGGAATTCTTACCATGAAATTTTTTTTACTCACACTAGGTAGCATCATGCCCGCTCCATCTGTTTGAGTAATTGGTACTTTCATTTTTTTACGTTGAATTCCGTAAGTCTTATCATCAATAAAGTCAACAACATCATTTACTTCGTTCTCAAAATCATCCACAACTATTGTTTTATGAATATCGATTCCGTTAAAACTGTCTGTGGCACTATTTGTGAGAGCAAGATATGCGAGATACTTATTTACATTTATACCACCTTTTCCATTGATTTTATCTACAGTTAGTCCGCACATGATAGTTTTTTCATATTTATTCCAAAGAGATTCTTTGATAAATACAGTCTTTTTTGTACGAATTTGTCCGGCTGAGGATGTAAAAAACCGATACTTTTCTCCATTCCAATAAAAGCCATTATGAATTAAATCTTTAATAATATCAAAGTAAAACACTTTTACAACAATAATAGAATCTGACAATTCATTTGTTCTTATTCCAAGCATACGAGTTAAAGATGATTCAAATATAGAAATTACATTTTTATCAACAAGAAAATGTTTATCAAGATTTCTTATCATTGGCGCGGATTTATTTTGCTCATTATAATTAAAATAATCTGCAAGTAATGCAAGCAATTTCTTTTTACGTCTTCCTATTACACCATTAATCTCTTTAGACTTTTTATCAGCTTCAATTAATTCACCATTAAAAAAATCTACACATTCTGAATCAGGATTAGCATTAATAAAAACATTTGCTTTATTTATATAATCTTTTGTATATTCTTTTTGTTTTTTTGCATTGCATAATCTCCAGTGCCACCATCTTTCTTCGTCTGTATAAAACGCACTTGTATCAACACTATAAATATGTACTTGACGGTTTAAAGCCAATACTTAACACCTTCTTTAATTTAATTACAAAATTCTTTTCTTAGTTTTTCAACAATATAAGCCTGACCTTTCCCAGTAACCAGTGTTTTTGTAAAAATCTTATCTCCATATGTAGTATGTTTAGTTGTTTCAATCACTTTGAAATATTTATTATCAATATAAGATTGATAAGGCACATTACTTGTCATAAGAATTTTATTATTTCTCAGCCAATCAAATAATTTATTCCTACCGATCTTAATATTTTCATCATGAACTACTTTAGCAAGCTGTCCAATATCAATGGTATCTTTAGACTGAGTAATCTGATTTGCAAACTCCACCATCGGCTTTTGATTCTCAATCAATTCATTTTGTTTACGAATAGTTTCAAGCGTATTTTTAAATAACAATTTAGTATTATCATCAGCGAATGGCAAATACGTCTGAATGAATGTTTCATCATTATTCACATATCCACCAGTTTTACGAATAGTGGGAATAACATCATGCGTAATCCAATGTTTGAACTGCTTTGCAGTAGGCAACTTACTACTAAGGATAAGACTATATAGACCAGACTCGTTGATAATGGTTAATTCCTGCTTACCACCAAGGGTGTCACATTTCGTTACCCCCTTGTCTTCATCGTCAACATGATCAGCTAGTGCTTTTCTGCTGTTGCTATACGCAAGGCAACTAGCTACATCTTTGCCTACAAACCACGGTTCATCATTAATTTTGGTTGTACGAATCTTACCAAAATCCTTACTTTCAAATACTTTGACAATTTCATTTTCCATTAAATAATTCTCCTTGTTTTAATAATATTTGTTATATAGAATTTCTATTCTATTCTATAGATTCAAGAACTACATACTGATCATCATATAAACACCAACCTTGATATTCAATATTGTTTATCCTTACGGTAGCACACTCTTCAGTCCATCCATCATTATTTGTTCTACCATTAACTTTAAATACATGATTAATAAATTTACCTTTTGTGTTTCCATCGGCTAAACATGGTTTTATAATTAATGCTAAGTCTCCTTTGTCAGCTTTTCTATTAACAATTTTATACTTATGAACAGCATTATTAAATATACAAGTTAAAACATTATCTTTAATATATGTATTCCCAATTTTAAGTTCAGAATAATTGTTTTCATCAGCTCTCCACAAATCTAATCCACAAACTTCATCATCCAATTTATATTTTTTATCCCTACAATCATCACAAAACAGCTCATTATCATAATCAATATATTGACCAATACAATTCATTAACTTTTCGTATTCTGATGCTGTAAGAATATAATAATGTTGATTTTCTTCTAATTGACTCATTTTAATCATTCTCCTTTATACGATAAAATGTTATTTTTATCTTATTTAGTGATCACTATTTTAATCTTCCAATTTACTAATTTTCAATACAGG
>ENA-UOOR01002279-UOOR01002279.1-fermentation-metagenome-genome-assembly--contig:-NODE-2279-length-19795-cov-10.925228_pt1 | contig 19795 bp, 25 predicted proteins | sample MGYA00245780_ERZ724029 | MGnify/ENA primary metagenome ERZ724029 (study PRJEB28704, sample SAMN03018315) | fermentation metagenome | biome: anthropogenic terrestrial biome; feature: soil... | reverse complement strand
GACGTCTTGATCTCCAGGATGTAATCCTGTCCGTTCGGTGCGATGACGATGCCGTCCACGTGCCCCGCGAAGATGTCCGAGTCGAAGTCCGAGACCCATGAATCATGGTCCCCGGCCCGCTTCTCGTAGACCTCCTTGGCCGCCAGGAACAGACCTTTGTCAGGATACTGCTCTCCGGCGTATCTGATGATGCGCCCCTCCTGGATATTTCCGTTCTTGACCGCAGGTTTACCGGAGATGTCCTCCCGGGCCAGGCCCAGCAAATCACAGGCCACCTGGAACGGGGACGACCACGGCGATATGCCGAGGATCCCCGCCATCATGGTGCCGGAGACCTTCTTCATAACCGACCCGTCGGTCTTCAGGTGGTTGCCTTCGACCGTATACCCGCACTGCGGCGGTTTGTAGATCCGCATGCCCATGTTCAGTCTCCGAACCAGTTCTTCTGTTCGACGGACCGGTACTGTTTGATGAAATCGGTCACATCGTGAACATTCCTGAATCCCAGACTGGCCTTCTGGATCTCAGCGTATTTCTCGCCGGTGATCTTTCCGGCCTTGGCCTGGTCGAACCAGAGGCTGACGATGTGGTCGACCGCCCGTTTCTGCGGTTCGGACGGTTTGAAGGCCGTTTCCTCAGGAACAGGTTCAGTTGCCGCCGCAGAGGGCTTAGGGGCCGTCACGGGCGCGGAAGGGGCGGTTTTGCGAATAGCCTCCTTCTTCTTCGGAACGGCCGCCGGCCGTACGGCAGCGACCTTGGACGCAGCAGGTGCCGGATTCGAAACAGCAGGCGCCGGATGCAGATGGTTCTTCAGAACGGCGGTCTTAGGAGGCACAACCGTCTTGGATGCCGTCACGCCTCCTGCCAGGACCCGGCTTCTTACCGTTTCCTGATCGTCGGCACTGCGGAACGATCCGTGATTGGCCGAACTGTCGGCCGCATCGGGATCGATCCCGTCGGCGATGAAGAACACCGCGAGCACCCATTGCTTGATGGCGGCGGTCTGGGCCTTGATGATCCCTTTGTCCGCCACGTCTCCGGCCTCGCCGTAGACCGTCGAGGTCTCGGTCTCGCCTGTATCGACGTCGATCAAGGTTGCATCGAGTCTTATGGCCCAATGCATTGCCACATTGCCGTAGCCGGCCTCGGGGGTCAGTTCGGAAAACTTGACACGGAACTCCAGGCCGTGTTTGGAGAACAGCGGGCCGAGGGTCCGCTTGACCTTGTCCGCCGACAGGTAGGAGTAGCGCGTCGCTCCGGAGGCGTACATCTTATCATCACTCCAGTCCTTGGTGATGATTTCCGCCCGCATGGCGCTGATCTTCTTATACAGCGGGCTTTCGTTATCCGATTTAAGCAGTTTCTTCAGTTCGTCTAAAGAGATATCGGCAGGTTCCGCTTCCGGATTCGGTTCTGTAAAAGCAACCTCTTTCGGATCCGGAATGCTGTCTGAGGTAATTTTCATACCCGCTGCAGTTTCAGGGTTTTCGTTCGTATTCATTTCCATTCTCCTTACATCCTTCAGTCCATTGTCTGAATCAAGGATCGCATCCGCCGTTGGCAGATGTAATGATGACGTAAGGATTAGTAGGATATATACCTATCTCCGGGTCTTCAGAATTCCTCGCCGTGCGCCCAGTTCTCCAACATCTCCACAGTGATCTCCACTCCGGACCGGACGGTGCTCCAGGATTTCTCCTCCAGCGTGCCGGGGGTGGACAGGTAGACGAACTCGCACCGTTTGGTCTGGCCTTTCCGGTAGATCCGGCCGGTGGCCTGCTCGAACAGCCGGGCCGAGAAACACGGCTCCCACAGGACCATATGGCTGCTGGCGAACAGGTCCAGGCCTTCGCTGCCGGAGTTGTACTGGCAGACGATCGCCGTGGCGCTCCCGTGCTGGAACTTCTTCCAGGCGGATTTGTCGCGGCACCGGCCGTCATAGACGATGGTCTCCCGGCCGGCCTTACGGCACAGCCCTGCACAGCGGTCGACAGAGGCCCGATAGCTGCAGAACACCACCACCTTGTCGTTCGTACTGTTCAGCACCTCGGTGAACGCCTCGTCCTTGGAGCACCGCATGACCAGCGTACCGCCCTGCTCGGGAGTGCGTTTCATGCTGCCTGAGCAGACCTGCAGCATCTTCGTGTACTGACCGCCGGCCATCTCTATGTCGATGTTATAGGGCTCGTAGTTGCCTTTCCTCAGGTCCCTGTAAGCCTTGGCCTCAACCAGAGGACAGGATATGACGCTCTCCACCCGATCCGGCATGTCGAAGCAGTCCTCCAGCCGGCAGACAATGGCGTGGTTGATCATCAGCGCCCGACAGGACGGGATGTTGTAATCGGTGGGGTTGTGCCACCGATCGTAGTTGGTCACGTACCGGCTGCAGAACGTCGTCCAATTGGGCCAGATGTCGGGTTCCAGGAACCGGATCTCGCCGTACAGCTTGGAGAAGTCCTCCTTACCCTTTCCACCGGTCACCGGGGTCGCGGTCAGCCCGTAGCGGTGCTTGGTCAGCCGGGCCAGGGTAAGTGCCGCCTTGGTCTGAATGGATGAATGTCCGCCCAGGTTGTGCAGTTCGTCGATGATAACCGCGCCCCAGGGCCGGTCTATCTCCGGCCGCAGGGATATGGACCGTTTGACCGTCGTCTGCCCGTCCCGGTGCTGCACCGGGGTGCGGGCCACCCGGTACGTCTTCTGGAACGATACGACGGTCACCGCCTTCTTCAGCTCGGCCACCCCGGCGGCGGTGAACCCCTCGAACTGGACCATCTTGTCGATGTTCTCCTCCCAGTTCGACACCAGCGAGGCGGGGCAGACGACCAACGCCGTCTGGATCTCGCCCCGCTGCATGGCCCGGTACATCCATGCCAGCGCGATCATCGTCTTGCCGGTGCCCAGATCGTAGAAAAGCCCGAGCGACGGATTGACATCCATCATGTAAACTGCATATTCCTGGTGTTCGGCCAGTCTGAATTTTGTTCCTTCCAATGCATCATCCCCGTTATCCTGCCGGCCGATGAACGCCCGGCCGTGGGCGCCGTATATTCTTACAGTTCGTCCCAGCGCAGTTCTCTGCCGTCGCGGACGACCGTGACGTCCTCGGCCGCTTCGCCGAGGTCCTTGAGATACCGCTCCACCGACACCTGGACATACAGAGGTTCCAGATCGGCCCCGTAGCAGATCCTTCCCGCTTCGGCCGCCGCGATCAGCGTCGTACCGGTCCCCAGGAATGGATCCAGCACCGTCTCGCCTTCATCGGTGAAATGTCCGATTATCTCGGCCGGCAGCCCCTTGCAGAACGTCGCCCGGTGGATCTTGCCGTAGGCGTTGCCGGTGGCCGAGCCGAGGATCACACCGTCCCAGATGCCGGGATCGTGACGGAAGGCCCGCGAACCGTTCCGTCCGAAGGCGAAGATCGGCTCCACGGCCGTGCTGATGACGTTCTTGGCCGCCACCGGCACCGGGTTCTTCTTCTGGTAATAAAGCGTATCCTTCCAATACGCCGCTTCATGATCGAGCAGCTTCAGGACCGGGATCTTGGTCGAACTGAGCAGTCCGATGTTGTAGAAGACCTCCGATGCCCGGCCCAGCAGCAGATCGACGTCCTTCTTCAGGAACTCCGCGTACTCCTTCCCATCCATATGGTCCTGATCGTGCAGGTATTTCTTTCCGGTCTCCGGCCTGGCCCCTTTGACCGACACGGTCATTGACAGGTTGCGGCCGATGTTGTAGGGCGGGCTGGTCACGCAGACGGCGGCCTCGGCCCCGTCCATCAGCCGGTCCAGCACGACCGGGTCGGTCGAATCGCCGCAGATGATGCGGTGCGCACCGATCTTCACCAGATCGCCGGGGCGTATCTTCACGTCCTCCTCCGCCGGGATCTCGGCAGGTTCCTCTTCCTCGACCGTCGAGACGATCTCTTCGGGATCCGCGTCGTCGTCCCCATCGGGGACCGGCTCGTCCAGGAAACCGAAGTCCTCCATGTCCAGGCCGGCATCCAGATCGGCCGCGATGTCCTTCTCCTCCAGTCCGAGCATATCGAAGTCCCAGCCGCTGTACTCCGGGATCTTGTTGTCGGCCAGCCGGAAGGCCTTGATCTGGGTCGGGGACAGATCGTCCAGCAGGACGCATTTGACCTCGGTGAAACCCAGATCCTGGCAGGCTCTGAGCCTGGTGTGCCCGCAGACGACCACGTTGTGTCTGTCGATCACGATTGGCACGTTCATGCCGAACTGCCGGATGGACTCCTCCAGATAAGGCAATGCGTCGGCGTTGATCCGGGGGTTGCGCTCGTACGGCTTCAGGTCGTCCAGTTTGCGGACGACCTCCTTGCGGATCTGCTTGAAATCGAATTCCGGTTCTTTCTCAGCCTTTTTCTCGGTCATGGTACCTGCTCTGCAATGGCCTTACCGATGGGCTTTCTGCTATTTATGGATTCAGCCGCCGCCTCGGCGCTCCCCTCTCTTTCTGGCAGCGTACTCCCTGGCGACGGCCTCAGCCCGGCCGATCTCATCCATCCGATCCTGTTCTTTCCGGACCTCCTCCGGCGTAACATCGGCGCTGTCCGAGATCCGCTTCCAGACGGCGGCGGCCTCGCCCAGGCTGGACGCGCTTTTCAGCTGCGCGGTCTGTTCAGGGGTCAGATGGCCACGGGCGATCGCCCGGTCCCGGGCGTTCCTCACGATCCGCGAGTAGAACGGGATCTGCTCTGCGAACTTCCTCGTCTCGCTGCGGTATCCGCCCAGGACATCCCTGGCATGGGCCGTTTCCTGCTCTTCCGGGGTGCCGGCGGCCGCTTCCGGGGCGTTCATGGCGGTGTTCTCGGCGGTCTGGGAGGTTCTGGCGGGGTTCCTCCGGGCCTGGATCGGCACAGGGGTGAACTTGTCCAGGCCGAACCTGGCCCCGAGCTCCTCGATCTGTCTGCTGAGGCCGTTTATGCCCTCCGGACCGCCCAGAGCGGCCACCTCAGCTCCGTACGGGCCGTTCTCCTTCATCGCCTGGACCCCGGCCAGGTTGTAATGCGCCGCATCGAGCATCTTCGCCGTCTTCGCCCGCTCCTCCGGGCTCATCCCGGCCGGATCGCGGGCCTGGAGGTCCTTCAGGCTGTTGCGGATCGCCCAGGCGGACTGCAGACGGGCCCTTTGGGCCGCCGGTTTGCGGTTCGTGCTGCCGATCTTTCCCAATCTGCTGAGATCCGAGGCGGAACGGTCCACTTTTGCCTCCTCCGGGCCGTTCCCGGCCTCTCCGCCCCGCCCGGCCGGCGCTTCCGCCGGCGCTTCCGCCGCTCCGACAGGCGCTGTCGGCACCGTTCCGGGATTCTGACCGATCGGTTCCTCCTCTTCGGCCGGTCTTTCCGTCCGGCGGCTGTAATTCTCGGCCGCCTGGGCCGAAAGACGCCCCAGGGAGGTGCCGTTTATGTCGAATTCCGGGCTGAACGGCTCTCTGGCCAGCGCTCCGAGGTCCCGATCCTCCAGATGGTCGCGCATCAGAGCGCTGTCCAAGGCCTGGCGGTCCAGCTGGGCCTGCCTGATCTTCTCCTGCACGGCCGGATCCTTGCTGAACTGGTTGTCCCGGACGAAACGGTTGATCGTCGTGCGGGCCTGCCGGTAAGTGCTGGCCATATCCAGGTTGTAATTGAAGTTGATATACGACCGGTAGCGCGGGCTGGAGGCCAGCAGGCTGGCGTAGGCGTCCTGCGCATCCTGCGGCCAGTCCTTCAGCGGCTTCCCGGCCCATTTCCCGCTCCTCTTGGCGTCGAAATAGGCCCTGGCGTCCTGCGCCTCGATCCGATCCATCTGGTTGGCGGCCCGCTCCCGGTTCCGCCGGACCGAGATGGTGCTGGTGTTGACCATCCCGTCCTCGCCGATGGACCGATCCACCGGTCTGATGTTGTCGATCGCCGACTTGCCCGGGTCCAGATAGACCCGGGCCATCGGCTTGAGCCGGTCGATCTTGGCATCCGCCCGGTCCACCAGCCTGTTCAGGGCGTCCAGCCGGCCCCGGTCCTCCGGGGACAGCTGATCCGAGTTCTGCAGGTCGTACTGCATCTGCAGCAGCCGGTTCCGGTACGTCCCCAGCCCCCGCATCGGCATCCCGTCCCGCCCGAACGCTATCGCCTTCGGGGCGTTGACGTCGAATCCCGCTGCCTGCATCTGCATCTGCCGCTCCGGGGTGGCGGAGGCGTACTGCTCGGCCAGCTTCCTGGCCGCCTCCGCCTTCTTCTGCCTGGCCGCCTCCGCCGCCACCCGCTTCTCATGGGCGGCGGCCTGTCTCTCCCGGGTGCTTTCCGCCTGGTGCTCCTTGGCCAAGCCCTTCTCGCGGTCGGCGATGCCGGCGTATATGTCGCCGTACAGCTTCAGCTTGGCCCGGTCGGCCGTCGTCAGCGGCACGCCGCTGCGCTGCTTCTCGTCCTGCTCGCCCTTCCACTTCCCCACCTCGTCCATCAGCGCTTCGGCCTGCTCGGTGCTCATCTCGGAGATGTCGTCCACGCCCCGGTCCTGCAGATATTGGAAGTACCGTTCCATGCCCTCATTCTGGGCGGTGTCCGCAGCCTGCCGGTCGCGGGTCCACATCCGCCCCTTCAGCGTGTCCCGGACGTCCTGCCCGGACCCGTCGGAGATGCCGTAGGCCCGATCGATGCTGTCCTCCGTCTGCTGGATCGCCCCGGCGCCGTCCTCGACGACCCCCCGGAACACCGCCTGGGCCGGGCTGAGCGGATTCGATGAGAACATCCCGTCGAACATCTGCCTGGCGGCCCCGGCGGCCGTGCCGAGGACCCGGCCGACCGCCCCCGAGATCACCCCGGCGGTCTGTCCGACCCGCCGGGCCTTGGCCTGAGCTATCTTCCGCTCCTCGGCCCCGCTCCCGGCGTCGGCCGGGATCTTGCCGGCCGCCTGCAGCCTGTCCCGGGTCTGCCCGGTGCCGTAGCCGTCCGCACCCAGCCCGGCGGCCTCGTGCAGCCGGGCCGTGATGTCCTGCCCGGCCCGGTTCCGATGCCGGATATTGACGTCGTGCCAGACGGGCTCGCCGGTCGCCGGATATCCGGGATGCTTGTGGACCGCCGTGCCGCTCGGGGTGACGTGCGGGTTCGGCATGTCCTGCCTCCCGCCGCCCTGTCCGGCGCCGGCAGAGCCCCCGCCGCCCGGGGCCTCAGGCACCGCCGGGATCTGAGGCTGGGACTGAGGTTGGGACTGAGACTGGGGCTGCTGCGCGGCCGGCCCGGAGGCGGCCTGGGAGGCCCCTCCGGCCGCAGGCGCGATCGGTTTTATATCGCCGGCCGCGCCCTGCGCCGCTGCTTTGGTGAAAACGGAGGTGTTCGGCTTCATGGCTATCGCCCGGACAATCCCCCTATGGACTTAAAAAGGGTTGCGTCAGCGCTGACAGAGGTCCACTGTGCCGACCGCCCGGTACATCCGGGGTATCTCGCACCGGGTGACGCCGTAGACGATGAGCAGGAACCTCTCGGCCGTGCCGTCGGGCACCATGCGGCAGTAGGTCTGCCAGGCGGCCCTCAGGTCGCTGTCGCTCACGTCGACGATGACATGGCGCCGGAGCACGGACTCGCCGGTCGGGTATGTCACGAAGGTCGGCAGCGCGCTCCGCTGCTTGGGGTGGTCGAGGATGGCCGCCACCGCGTCCCGTACCGGGTCCCCGGGCGCCGGAGGCTGCTCGGGCGCCTGCACCGGGACGGCGGGCTCAGGCGCAGGCACGGGCTCGGGCGCGGATGCCGGGGCGGCGGCCGCCTTTCTCTTCCGGCCCATCAGGCCAGCCCCCACACGTCGTACTGCGCGTATATGCTCTCCAGGAACCTCCGGAACAGCCCCGGTCCGATCGGGTCCCGCTTCGCCCCGCCGATCTGCATGTACCGATCGTAGAGCTGCCTGGCCCTGGAGGCCGCCTCCTGAGTGCCGGCCGTGCCGACCAGGCTGACGAACCTGAAGACGTTCTCTTCGACCCATTTCGGGTCCTCCCTGGGATTGGCCTGCATGAGCGCCATGAGGGTGAACTTCCCCTCGGTGAACCGGGCCGCGCCGCACATCGCCATGAAGTCGAGCACGACCAGCGCGGAGTTCTGCTTGACGGCGGCCCCGACGTTCCCGGGGTTGCCTTTGATCATCACGAAGCGCACGTCCGCCGGAGCGGCCGGGGCGGCGGCCGGAGCGGGACCAGACACCTTCATCTCAGGATCTTCTGCCATAGCCATGCCATCGGTCCGATGGTATAAATAGTTCTCCTGAAAAGGAGAGATTCGGAGGCCGGGAGAACAACCGGAGCGTTAGTCAGAACCGGGGAAAGGGCCCGGCCTCCCGGACGCATGATGGCTTCACAGCATGCGCCCGCGACTTGGGAATGATGTACCCCTTCCGTGACACACATATGCGCAGGAAGGATATAAATTTTCGGGGCCGGTCAATGCTGGATCCCATCCGGAGAGGAGGCCGGCCCCGACCGATGCACGGGCCCCGTTCGATCCGGGGCCTGCACCGGAGGATAAAGATGTCCTCTCTGAACGGGGAGAGGCGTCTGCAGGATATATACTTATCCTCTGACGGCGACCTTCTTCGACACGAAGGTCCACACGCCGTTGGCGAACTCCTCGAACGACAGCAGCACCGCCGGGTACGGCAGCGCCGCCAGGATCCCGTCGGCGTCCGTCTGCAGCGCCTTGTAGTAGGCCTCGGCGTCGCTCCGCGCCTCGAAATTCTCCAGGATGAACTCGGTCCCCGACGCGGGGTCGGTCCCTCTCACTCTGTACGCGATCATACCGCTCATAACAGCCCCCCGCCTATATATTCATGCCGTTTGGCCCGGTCCCAGTACGGCGACTTGCACGCCGGGCAGATGCGCGGCAGCGGCCCGTACCCGCGCGGCGACCAGACGTGGCCGCACCGGGAGCACTCCAGCTCCCGCATGAACGTCCCGCAGCACGGGCACTGCCACCTGAACCGCGCGGGATCCGGCACCGGGAACCGCCTCCCGCACGCCGTGCATCTCAGGACGATCCGCCCTCTCGGCCCGCCCGGGCCCCGGCCGGCCGGGGACGCCGGAGGCTCCGGCCGCTCCAGACGGGGACAGGAGCGGTCCCGGGGGGCCTGCCGCGCCGTCCGGGTCATGCGCCCTCCCCGTCGCTGATCTGCGGAGCGATCACCCACCGGCCGGACCAGCCGGCGTCCCCGAACCCGACGGCCGCCGGGTAGTCCGACGCCAGCTGCAGGTCCATGTCCATGCCGGCCGGGAGGGCCTTGATGAACTCGGTCCAGGTCTCCAGCGAGTACGCGGCCGTGCAGACCGCCGGAGCCCTCAGGTCCGCGCACTCCGCCGCCGGGACGGAGACCGAGGCCCCCGCCGCGCTGTCGTCGGCGGCCGTCAGGGTCAGGCCGCCCGGGCCGAGGGCGATCCTCAGCTGCAGGACCCGTTTGGGGTCCACGGCCGCGATGACCTTCCGGAAGACCGCCGACGGGACCCGGGCGTACGCGGAGTCCGGCCGCTTCAGGTTCGGGACCCGGGGGTCCACCAGCTCGGCCGCCAGCTCGGGCAGCGAGACGGTCATGCCGTCCGAGACCATCCGGAACATCCCCGCCCCGCCGGGGCCGGTGCTGAGGACGAACGTCTTCCCCATGCTCTTCAGGGCCTTCAGGATGTCGTCCGTCCCCACCGCGAACGGCTCGGGGGCGGGGGCGTAGTCCAGGAAGGCGCCCATCCCCAGCCGGACCTCGGCGAGGGTGGAGTTGTTCAGCCCTCTGGCATAGATGTACCAGCCGTCCGCATCGGGGCGGAACGTTATCAGATCGGTCTGCGTCCCGACGACGGCCAGGGCGGACTGCAGTATCTTCGTGTTCACTTCCATGTGATGTCACCGGGAGGGGGATGGCGGCGGGGGGATATATACCTTTAGTAATATACACCTATGAAAAAACGACCGGCACTTTTTTGCCAACCCCCTTAGTCCAAATGACCTTAAACCCGTATGGCGGGGCTGATTCCATAGGTGTTAAGCCACATATCCCGTAAGATTTTGAGATTTTGAGGCCCGCCTTTATAAGCAGGCACCTTAACACATATTGTACCATACACACTTACGGCGTAATGGTAAGGTACATATAATGTACCAGGCAATAGACCAATCAACTCGCTTAGGACGCAGTGGTCAACTACCACTATGTCACTGACGGCGCCAATGAATACGGCCCCATGCGGGGCCGCACGGCATACCCGCGCGCATGAATGCACGGGCAGGCCGTCCAGTGTTCAATCCGATTTATCCTTCTAAAAAGGACGGGATTACTCCCAATCGGACGGGGCCCGAATACCAGCCGTGGTATCAGGCCTTCATACGGACGTTCATAGAATATCCGTACATGAACACGGGCCGATGGCGCTGTCAAATCATAACGGGCCGTCGCGTCGCGGAATAATCCGCGTTCGGACCGGCAATTGTTTAAATCCGGTCCAAACGAGGTCAAGACCGCATATGACGGACGGTCCAACCGGCGGACTGCAAACGCCCGATGTACAAACGGCCGGAACGAATGGAATCTCCCCGAACATCGTAACAATATCAAACCGGCGGCCGACCATGACCGCCCACTTTAACATGTAACGTGCCTCAATCATCGGATTGCAACGGACCTTCAAGACGTCCGGGCACGACCGACAAAAAAGAAACACAAAAGGAATGAGAACATGAACTGCTCAGAAAACAACCCCCAAATGTTCCGCTCATCAAACGGCAACATTCTGATAACCGACGGCAAAGTGACGCTTGACGTCATCATGTACGGATCGGACATCCATCAGGTCGAGATCACCAACCGCGACGGCATGGACTATAAGCCATGCATAAACAACATACGCAAACTCATAAGCGGCTTCAAGGGATGAACATGACCTCGAAGGACATAATGACCGTGCCGTGCAACTGCGCGCACGAACTGACGGACCGCATCACGACCGACATAAACTCCGAACTGAAGAACGTCGAGGACCTCGGCGGTCCCGGCAGACGGATGGGTATGATGGTCGCGGTCGAGGTCAGCATAGACCTCGACAGCAACCTGGCATCATTCAGAACGGCCACCAACTACCGCGAATCGGACGAAGTGTGCGCCATGATACGCTCCGCCGACTACATCGACAGCAACGGCTGTTCGGTCCCGGTGGACTATCTGTTCTGGTCGGGAGCCGCCGGCTACATCGACTATCAGACGGTCAAGAAGTGGATACTGAAGGTGTTCGCAAACATAAGAGAGATAACGGAAGGGATCTGAAATGAACAATGAAGACCCGGGCGACGGACTGCCGCCGGTACGCGACATCGGGACCAGCAAGAGCTACGATGCCGACTGCACCAGAACGATATTCGACCACATCACGCTGGCCCGGCACTTCGACGAAGGGAACCGGGGATGGGTCGTGGCGACCTGCTATCTGCACGGACACAGGACCGTCCGGCTGAAAGAGAAGTATCACAGCATCAACATGCTGAAACTGCCGAACATCCAGGTAGTGGCACTGTCCGGCGAAGGCGAATCCAAGTACGGACGCTGGATAATGCCGCCCACCCTGCTGTGCGCCAGGACCATAGTCACCCAAAACTGCTTCACATCCGACCTGGGGCCGGACAACACGGAGGAACGACAGCATGGACAAAGAAAAATTTGAAAAATACACCTCGATCGTAACTTACATCAGCACAGCTTACGAATTGATGGACAGAGCAGACGGACTGTGTGACAGAGAAATGACCGAAGGGCCGCACCACGACCTTACCATAGACATCAACGCCGAAATGGAAGAACTCAAAACATTAGCAGAGAACGCTCTTAAAGAACTGACGGAGGAACAGGAATGACCGGATATTTCAAAGTGACAGCGCTGGAAGGAAAAGACATCGGACAGGCCCTGGATGAGCTCACGGACTACGCTGTGAGCCATCCGGACGCCCGGCTGACCGTCAGCCAGGACAACGGACAGATCGAGGACCGGAACCGGAGAGAGGACGGCTCGGACATCCCCGTATCCGAAAGGAAAGGCGAAGAGGACGACGAAGACGACATCTTCGGGATCAATGTGACCGCGATCGACGAAAAGGATGAGGATACCGAAGAGACCAGAAAGAAGATGGCAGAGCACGGATGGACAAAAGAGAGCACTGACGGCAATCCGCCGGACTGGGTGTACCACAACCCCGGCCCTGCGATCCGGATGACGAAGATCGCGGAGGCAGACGCCGATGATGCAGGTCCAGCCGCACCCAAAACCGATTCGAAGAAGAAGAACAGGAAACACAGAGAGGAATGAGAACAATGAGCAAGAAAAGCAATGCAAGCACAGACCGCACACAGATGGAAGTAACGGCAGCGATCATGAAACACCTGATCATCGACTCCGAAACCGCTGCCTGCCAGACCTTCGGGATCACCGATGCGAACAAACGGAAGCAGAAGAACGGCAAGATCGACATGAAATTCCAGGACGAGATCGCAGAAGAATTCTTCCAGCGGGCCCTGAGATTCATCGAACTGGTAGACGAAGACAAGGACAAAAAGGAAAACAAGGAGGAATGAGGACAATGAGCAAGAGCTGCATGCTGTCAATGAGCCCAAGCGAAGCAAAGAACTTCAGTTCCATACTCAAGACCATCATGACGGACGCCGCCCTCGACGTGTGCCATGACCGCGATCCGGATGCCAAGGACCCGAACGAATGGCTCAAGAACAACAAGAACGAAGAGACCGCCTCAGAAATAGCCGAACATGTCACGGGCAATTTGCTGGGGCTCATCCGCGCTATGGATGAATTTGCGGACAGATGCGGAGACAAAGATAATGAGGGAGAACACAAGCTGAACAGATGCAGAGAGGACGACGAGGATGAGGAGTACGTGCCCGACACGGACAAGAAGAAGGGAATGAAAGCAGACGTAATGTTCGGATGAACGGAGGAAACGGATATGGATGCGATGACAACAGCGAAACTGAGCGAAGTACAGCAGAGGATCGAGACACTGAATGCGGCCCTGGACGAGATGATGTCGCCGGCCCAGAAGGCGATGGTCAAGGAACTGAAGGAGCTGAAGGAACAGAGGGCGGCCATCGTCGGAGATGCGCTTCCGAACGGGGGCGAGATCAACGACGGGCACACTGTCTTCCAGCGGATAGCGGCCCGCCGCTACGGACTGAGCAACCGGCTGAAAAGCGAGAACCCGGCGATCATGGACGATCTGATGAACAACTATTCCAGCACGCTGCTGATCTCGGCACCGGACCTGGCCTTCTACATGAAGGCCAAGGGCATAGACGGGGACAGCGCCGAGAAGCTCAAAGAGCAGATGACGGTGAAGGTGGACTTCAAGGTCACGACAAAGAGATTCAAAGCTCGGGAATGAGCACAGCCAGGCACACATAACAAAAGGATAAAGGATGAATGAGAATATGAGCGACTACAATTTTGAAGAGATAGTTTCCAGCGTCGAGAAAGAACAGAAAGCCCAGAACATCACACCGGAACCAGCGGCCGAGCGGTCGCTGCACAGCCTCAACTGCCGCCTGCTGATCCAGGCAGTGGATGAGAAGCTGAAGGTCAGCGACGTCAAGGATCCCAAAGCCCTCGGCGAGGCCATGACGCTGTACGCGGCATCGCTGGCCAAGCAGTGGCACGGCAAGGATGTGATGTCCGGCCGGATCGTCAGCAACTATCTGCGGGTGCATGGGAAGGACGGCGGCCAGGATCCCGAAGGCAAAGGCAGGGACGGCAGAGACAGAGGAGAGGACGGCGGCCAGGGCCAGGGCCAGCAGGGCGAAGGACAGCAGGGCCAAGGTCAAGGTCAAGGTCAGGGTCAGGGTCAGGGTCAGGGCCAACAGCAAGATCAGGGTCAGGGTCAGGGCCAGGGTCAGCAGCAGCAGGGGCAGAACCCGGATCAGCAGCAGGGAGACGGCCAGGGCCAGCAGGACCAAGGCCAAGGCGACGGCAAACAGGGCCAGAGCGATGGCCAACAGGGCGAAGGACAGCAGCAGGAAGGCGAAGACGGAGAGCCGACGCCCGTCCCGATGCCGATGCCCGAGACGCGGAAACCGGAGGCCGACGGATATGTCCGGCCGCACGAGTACGACCTCATCAAGTATCTGCTGACGGTCGAGCACATGGATGTGAGCTCGGTCGGGCCGGCAGGATGCGGCAAGACAGAGATCGGGATCCACATCGCCAAGGAGCTGGAGATAAACATGGAGATCATCACGGCTCCGCAGATGGTCTCGGACATCACCGGGTTCCGGGATGCGCACGGCGAGTTCAGGGACACCCCCGTGACCAGAGCGTTCGAGAACGGCGGGATGCTCATCATAGATGAGCTCGACAGAGCCTCGGCCGAAGCCCTCATCGCGCTGAACGGCGGGCTCGCCAACGGCTATCTGAGCACTCCGAAAGGCGTCATCCGCCGGTCGGAAGGGCTGGTCGTGTATGCGACCAGCAATACGGCAGGATTCGGAGCGTCGGACGAGTATGTCACGGCGAACCAGCTGGATGCGTCGACACGGGACAGGTTCTTCCATGTCAACGTGGACTATGACAGCTACATCGATCTGATGTGCGCCGGGCAGGATGCGGGGCTGGCGGCGTTCGCCCAGGATTACCGGCAGGCGGTGAACCAGAGCTGTGTCAACGATGCCATCCTGTCGTACAGAGGCGTGAAGGCCGTGAACCGGCTGTGGACCAAGCAGGACAAGCTCATCGTGATGGAGGGTGCGGTCTGCAAGGGCCTGCCCACAGAGAGCCTGGATTCGATCTACAGCAAGCTGAATGACAAGAATAACCGCTATGCGAAGGCGCTGAAGAAGCTCATCGACCATCAGAAAGCGGTCGCCAAGGAATCGGGCAAGTACTGAGGCGGTAAGATGAGATCGAGAGAACTCCGCTGCAAACCGCGCGGCACGAAAAAGGAAGCGGTCATCGAAGCCGAGGAATACCGGTCGCCGCAGGAGCTGCGGGACGTCTGCCTGGGCCGGAAATGCCATTTCAATGAAGAGTACGATTACTTCGACAGCGAAGTGACGCCGGATTGCCCGCACTGGACCGGCGTGAGGACCAACGAGGAGATGATGGAGAGGTTCCGGGACGGCAGCGAGGACGCCAAGCTGGTCAGCGATGTCAAGGCCTATGCCTACAAGGCGCAGTGCCAATCGAAGGACAAGCTCCGTCAGCCGGTCCGCCGGGTCTCCGGCGGGTCGGTGGACGTTCCGAGATTCATGCTGGATATTCCGGAGTGCATGTGGTCGATGGCCCACAGGAGAGTGAACACCCGCATCATCGACATGTCGGTGGACATCTCGGTGGTCTGCGGCACCGGCGGCGACGAATACGCCAAGGCGGGCGGCAGCATCTGCCGGGTCATAGCCAAGCTGGAGAAGGCGGGCTACCGCATCCGGCTGCATGCGGTCTCCAACATCTGGTGCGATGATTATACCGGGCCGAAGGGCAACCACGGGGTCCTGCTGGACCTGATGCTCAAGCGGGAGTTCGAGCCGATGAACTTCCGGCGCGTCATCTACGCGCTGTCCGACATCTCGTTCTTCCGGGGCATCTGCTTCGGCTGGATGGTGCGGAATCCGGACATGCCGAAGGACTGCTGCCTGGGGACCGAGATCAGACGCGGGCTGGTCCGCTCGCATTTCACCCACGCCGAGATCGACGAGGTGCTGGACCAGACGTACACCAAGCTGTACGGCCACCGGTGCGTGCAGATCGTGATGGCCGACCTCATCAGCCAGAGCCGGAGCGGCGACGGCCAGGCAGAGCTGGAGAAGAAGATCGAGGCCCAATGCCTCGGTCTCTGAGGAGGCAGAGGCCGATGACGGAGCTGCGCGTCGACAGACGCTTCCGCCGCTGGATGTTCGGTCACCTCGACGACCCACCATGACCGGAAGGCCGGGATTCCCCCGGCGGCCGCAGCAAACGTTTTCACAGAAGGAAAGAACATGATACCACGTGAGGAATGAACATGAGCATGGATGAAAGAGAGATAGACGATTTCGGACACGGCAGGCACTACGCCGATGAAGAGGAAGTGCGCCGCACACTGGAGTGCTGGGAGAAGGTGCATGCGGACTACCATACGCCCGGCCGGAGGGCGATGATACTGACGACCGGGCTCGTCCAGAACCACCAGTATTGGGTCACGGTCGCCGGCGGCAGGAGCATGCTGCTGAACGATATCCGGATGTGGAAGGTCGCCTTCCGCTTCCCGCCCGAGGAGGGCAAAGGCAGCGACGGCTGTGCGACCGCCAGGATGATCGGCCCGGACGGATCGCATCGCGGCGGTCCGATCTCGTCCATAGAGCTGAAGGATAAGGGCGAGCAGAACGATGCGACCGGGGAGGCCGTAGGCCAGCTTGAGATCACAGGCGAATACTGGTGCTGCCATGAGACATTCGACGTACCGCTGGGCTGGGCACGGGGCACGGACGACTGGGATCATAAGAAGGAAGCGGAAGCAGATGAAAAGAAGCAGGCCGCATCCATGAACCTTGCCCGGAAAGCCGCAGCCGAAACCCCGGCCGGACCGGAGGAATGGAATCGGCCGGACAGCTATACCGCAAACGCAATAGAAGAGGAATGGGGCCAACGGCACTACGATCGGCCGCCCCATTCGTTCAGACTGCTCGGCCAGCATGACGAAGAGTATCGGCTGATACTGTATACGCCGGTACAGGGAGAGGGCCGCAAGGCCGTACTGGTCTTCGAGAACGGACCGAGGGCCGGAGAGATGGATAAGGTCATAGGACTGACCGTATACTATACCGCCTGGAACGGCAAGCCTATTTTGGAAATAGCACTGAATAGTTTTTCAGATTACAGCTATATCACAATCCCGACCGGATTCTGCCTGTTCCCGAACTATGCCGAGCATCTGCCGGCCCTGGAACCGATGAGCCCGGACAGGGCGATGCGGGCCCTCGATCTGTACAACCGGCTCGAGATGAACGTGCCCAAAGACGGGAAGAGGATCAAGGTGATGCGGAGCAGCGGGTTCAGACACCCGTATCGCGAAGAAAGCGATTGCAGAAGGCTCCATAATTGGGCAATAGCATTCGTCTACCCGCCGAACTGCGAACACGGCGTAGGCCTGCTGACCTGCGAGGACCGGGACATGGGCGGGGTCTTCAGGATCACAAACATCAGAATGGACATCGACGGGAACACCGGCAAAAAAACACTTACAATATGTACTGCAAGTCCGGATGTAGGATTCCCGATCGCCGAACCTGAGAAGGAATGAACATGACCGATCACAGGTATATTGACACTCACATAAGCGGATGGATCCCGCTCTCCGATGCCCAACGGCTGCTGTTCCTCTGGGACGAACTGAAGTATAATCCTGAGAGGTTTATGTGCTGGCGGACCGACGTATACTGGGGTCCGGAAAAACAGGCCCACAAGCGGTTCTTCACGATAGAGCTGTGCCGTACTTCCGAAGAAAAGCACGGATTCCCGGCAGCCGCAGACGGGACCTGCCCCGAAGACTTCTCCAGGATCAGCTACCGCCCCGGTTTCGACCCCGATTATCCCAAGGATGCCACCTGCCGGGTCTGGGATATGGAACTGAGAACGGATCAGAACGGCGACCCCTATCTGTTCCTGCTCATGAAATACATAACCGCATCTGAATCATTCCGGGCCTGCCCGCTATTCAAGTCATCTGACGGGGGCCTGCACCTGGCCATAATGCCTGCGGAACTGAAAGAGCTCAGAAGCGAACTGAAGGAGGACCGAGCATGAGCAGATACACAGATCCGATGGATCGCATGATGGACGGCTGGGCATAGGATACCGAGATCGAGGAGATCCTGGATGCCTGGCATCTCCTGAAGGACACCGATGAGGAGACGTACGCGCTGAACGCCGCCTATCTCAGCCCGAAATACCCCCGTGACATGCACTGCACCGCCGAGGTGCGCAGCCTCTTCATCGCCATGCACCGCAGCCCCGAGGGACACCCCCCGCCGGGGTCCGGACCGGGCAGATACACCCTGCTGGTGTACAGCAGCGATTACATCGAACCGAGAATGAGGAAGGTCAGGTGCCGGATCGAGGACATGTCGCTGAGGGAAACGGATGCGGGAAACCCCTATCTGGAGATATACATCGAGCCCGACTCTTACTCCGATCCGAGATGCCCGTACAGGCTCAGGGGACTGAACTATGCCCGGATCGGGCTGATCGAGGAGGACCGGGGCAGACTGAAGAAGGATCTCGGGGAGGAACAGAAATGACCGAAAGCAGAACTGCAGGTGCAATGGACGGCTGGATGGACGAAGACGCATTCAAGATCGTCCTGGATACCTGGGACAGGATACGGTTTACAGACCGCGATCTCTGCAGGGTGCTGACCGTCTACGCCTCGCCGGAGGCCTGCCGCAGCGGAAAGGCAGATCCGCCGGCCGTCGGCTTCAGGATCTGCATGGTGCGCAAGACCGCACCGGGCGCGGCGCCCGAGCACAGACCGGAGAGATGCACCGCCCTCGAATTCGGCGACGGCACCTGCTACGACAGTATGAAGGGAAAACAGTGCCTGGTCAGAAGCATATCCCTGGATGAGGTCTCCTGCTGGCCGTATCTGAAGATAATGCCCGTTGAGAACTCGTATTCCGATCCGGGCTGCCTGTTCGCCCGCGACCCTTCGCCGCTCGGACTGTGGGTCGGGCTGGTGCCCGAAGACAGGGAAAAGCTGAGCGGAGAACTGGAGGAGCGAACATGACAGAGCACGAATGCTGGATACATGCAATGAAGGCAGACCGGGCGCTGGAGGCCTGGGACTCGATGAAGTATTGGGCGCGGTACAGATACCCGACCCTCTCGTTCTTCGAAGCCTGCAACAACCGGGACTGCCGGTCGGACCTGAACGGGGACGGGGTGCTCTTCACACTGCAGCTCGGCTGGACCGAGGGGATCGGCAGGAACGGCCGCAGATACCACCGCCGCATGAACAGGATGACCTTCGGGCGCGAGGCGCCTTCGGGATTGGACGGCGCGAGCTGCCGGATCAAAGACGTCAGACTGATCGAGGATCCGGGCAGCACGATGCTGCTGGCGGTCACCCCGGATCTGGATACGATGAGGCCCCCGGAGGCCGGGGACCGGTGGAGCTTTGCCAACAGATGCCTCTACGTGCAGATCGCCCCGGACGATCTGAAGAAGATGGACGAAGACATCCTGAAGGAGGAAAAGATATGACCTCAGCAAAGGCCGTATGGGCCGCCAAAGGCACCGTGCATCCGAACCAGGCCATGCGGATCATGGCCATATGGGATGCCCGGAAGAAGGACCGGCCTCCGAACGACGTCTTCACCGGCAGCGCGGTGAGCACCGTGACCGACCCGGACCGGTCGTCGTACGAGGAGAAGCAGCGGGCGCGGTACGCGTACTATTTCCGGCTGGAGGACCTGCCCCGGCCGAATCCGTCCATACGCTGCCGGTTCATCGGCATCGAGGACAGGGGCGCAGGCACCCGGGGACGGGTCTCCCCGGCGGTCAGGGACCTCATACGCCAGGAGCAGCACGCCCAGCCGGAGGACTGGCCGGCGGAAGGCACAGAGCTGACCCCGGATCCCGACGATCCGGACGGGGATGTGCACTCGGGCAGGCTGACCGTGAAGATCGGGGTCCGCGCCTGCACGGTGACCGCAGCATCGGCGGCGATCATCCCGGTGACGGTCTGTCTGTATGTGATGAAGGACATGCTGCCGCTGCCGGGGGATCGGGGCGGGGCCGGACCGGAGTACCCGGTCGTATGAGG
>ENA-UOOR01002278-UOOR01002278.1-fermentation-metagenome-genome-assembly--contig:-NODE-2278-length-19815-cov-14.314423_pt1 | contig 19815 bp, 9 predicted proteins | sample MGYA00245780_ERZ724029 | MGnify/ENA primary metagenome ERZ724029 (study PRJEB28704, sample SAMN03018315) | fermentation metagenome | biome: anthropogenic terrestrial biome; feature: soil; material... | reverse complement strand
AATTTAACCTCCTGAGAAATGAATATTGGGATATGTTCTCAGATAGATATCCGAAATCGAGTAGGAGAAAATTAAAGTAGTTTTCTCCTACTTTAATTTTCGACCTCTCACACCACCGTACGTGACGTTCGGTATACGGCGGTACCTTAAGTGCGATAAACTTTACTATAGTAAAACTTACTTCCACCAGGTGGTTTTCAGTTATACCGATAACAGTCTGCACTCCCCCATATTCTTTGCATTCCGTGCTATCCTTTTGAGGGCAGTTATTATCTTGAGATAATATTTTCTGCATTCTTTCCATTATCGACTAACATTCATTTACTTCTCGCTTAATTAAGGTTCAACCCTTCCCAATATTATTAACATGGGTACTATGTCCTTGGCTGACTTCTCACGACAAGCGTTACTCCGTGCTTCAAAAAAACATCTCCACACGTCCGTGAGACCTCCCCGGATAAGAACGCAATCTTTCCGTCTTATACCTGCCGGATTTACTATGTGTGATTCCGAATAGTTATTGGGCTTTGTTTTGTTTTGCAAACTCACCTTCACACTTTAGCCTTATATCTGGTTTCTGTTCGTCAGTCCAGACTTTTGCCGCCGGCTTCCTTCAGATTACACATCACTATGGACACCCTTGCTATTGGCTAAACGATTCCCACTATTAGGGCTCGGTAGGGACTTGCACCCTTAAGATTACGGAAGCAGGAAAACACACAAGTAACCCCAAGTAGTCTAAACACTATGGTTTCAACACCGTTATTGGAGATTGTAACTGCAGTACATTATTTGTTTTCTCTACGCTCGGTGCAGAAATATTCAGCTCCAGTGACTTTTTAATATCTCGTGATGATGTACCTAAAAGTATAGTATAGCTACCGGAATCCACGATCCACGCACTCTTATTATTATTGAAAGAAGCTAAATCTGCTTTTGCGACACTCATTCTCAGGGTTTGGGTTTCTCCTGCTTTCAATTCTTTTGTCTTCACGAAAGCTTTAAGCTCTTTTGATGGCTTCGGCAAAGCAGTATTCTGTGGAGCCGTCACATACAACTGAACAACTTCTTTACCTGAAACGCTACCGGTGTTTGTGATATCTATACTTACAATAAAATCATTTTTTATATCCTCTATTAAAGGATTAGTGTACTCAAAAGAAGTATAAGATAGGCCATAACCAAAAGGATACGACACACTTTTTTGAAAGGTATCAAAATAACGATAGCCTACAAAAATATCTTCCTCGTAATTTGTATAATCAATATTTCGTAAAGGCTCTTTTCCATCACGCTGAGTTCCGGGGAAGTTGAGACCGATTGATTTTATAACTGCAGGATCCGATGGAAAATTGGCGGACGATGCAGCATCCATAAAATTAACAGGAAATGTCATAGGTAATTTGCCCGATGGGTTTACCTTTCCGCTTAGCACATCAGCAACCGTATTCCCACCTTCCTGCCCGGCTTGCCAGGCAATCAATATGGCATCGGGATAATCTTTCCAGGAAGCAGTTTCAATAACGCCCCCAATATTCAGAATAACTATAGTTTTCTTGCCTACGGCTTGAAAAGCTCGGGATACAACTTCAATCATTGTCTTTTCATTGGCAGTAAGATTAAAATCACCTTCTATCATTCGATCAACAAATTCACCCGAAGTGCGTCCTATAGTGATTAGTGCTACATCTGACTCCTTTACCTGCTGAGCCAACTGTGATGATGTTGGAACAAATTCTGCTCGACGCACCTTCGGCATGAATGCCGAAATAGGATTGCCTGAGTCAGGTTTGTTCTTTTCATTTTCAGCAGCAATGTATTCTTCGTATTGAATCTTTAATTGTGTATTCAATTGATATCCGGCATTTATTAAGCCATCAACTAAAGAGATGGTATAAGCTTCATTGACATCGCCGCTACCTGTACCACCGGAGATAAAATCATAAGAAGAAATGCCGTATGTAGCTACATTCTTTACTGAAGCTAACAAAGGAAGCGTATTGTTATTTTTTAGTAAAACCATCCCCTCCGCCGCAGATTGACGGGTTACGGTTGCGTTCGCTTTCAGATCAGGTTTATTGGAGTAAATATAACCTTTGAAACGGGGAGTTGCAAGAATCATATTCAATATATTCTTCACGTTACGATCTACATCCTTCATTGACACGCTTCCTTTTTCTATGGCTGCAACAATTGCATCATACTGTTTTTCGGAACCGGGCATTAACAAGTCGTTACCAGCACGCACCATTGCAGAAACATCACTTCCTGCAAACCAGTCAGTCATTACCACTCCTTTATACCCCCATTCATCACGAAGAATTGTTGTTAATAATTCATAGTTTTCAGGAGCATACGTACCGTTAATTCGATTATAAGAAGACATGATAGTCCAGGGATTAGATTCCTTTACCGCAATCTCAAAGCCTTTAAGATAGATCTCGCGCAAAGCGCGTGGTGACATCCGGCTATCATTACCCATACGATTGGTTTCCTGATTATTGGCAGCAAAGTGTTTTAATGAAACACCAACACCATTTGACTGGATACCTTTTGTCATTGCAGCCGCCATCTTTCCGGAGACTACCGGATCTTCCGAATAATATTCGAAGTTACGCCCACAAAGAGGATTACGATGGATATTAAGGGCAGGTGCAAGGAGAATATCAGCACCATATTCCAGCACCTCATTCCCCATAGCCTTGCCTACACTCTCTACCAATTCAGTATTCCAAGTGGCAGCTAAGGTTGTTGCAACAGGAAAAGCAGTACAAAAATAGGTTTGCTCATCGCCTTCCCGAATAGGAGTAATCCGTAAACCTGCGGGCCCGTCAGCCAATACAGTAGCGGGTATACCTAAACGGGGAATTGCATAAGTTGTACCTGCAGCACCGGGAACAAGTTGCTCCGTCTTACCCACGACAGTTGTTTCACCTGAAAAACCTGCCATTCCAGTTCCGACTAACAATTTGGCTTTCTCTTCCAAAGTCATAGCCTCCACAACTTTATCAACAGATGCTTTACCCATTTGAGGAGTCTTTTCTGTACAAGCAACAAAAAATAATGTAAAAGTTAAAATTGTTATTAGTATGTTTTTTTGATTCATAATAACTTTAAATAATCATTTAAACAGCATTGGAGCCAAAGTATTCAGATAATCCCGCCAGTTTGACCAAGTGTGTCCACCCCCCGTAACATGAAAAGTGTGTTTCAATCCATTTCTGTCTAAAGCTTCATGAAGGAGTTTTGCTCCCGGATAAGCGAAATCTGCATCACCACATGCCAGCCAATATAATTTATAACCCGCTTTTTTCAAAGCCTGCAGCTGATTATCTATATCTTGTCCTTCCCTTATTCCCATGCTCATGGGAGCAATGTAACCAAACATACCCGGATAATTATTTGCAATATTCATTGTGTGTCCACCACCCATTGATAGTCCTGATACTGCACGAGAACCGGGCCTGGATATAACCCGGTAATTCCTTTCAATAAAAGGAACAATGTCGTTTGCCAGACTATGTATATATAGGTTAGCAGTAGAGGGGTCACGATAATCAAAGGCATTCTCGGCAAGCATTAAAGGCTTTGCCGCCTGCTGACCCGGATTGCCATTAGGCATAACCACTATCATCGGCTTTGCTTTACCTTGTTCTATCAGATTATCTAATATCTGGCAAGCACGTCCCATATTCGACCAGGCATCTTCATCTCCACCTCCACCGTGAAGTAAATAAAGTACAGGATACTTCTGTTTACTTTTTTCATAACCGTGCGGAGTATATACATACATTCTTCTGTTCATTTTTAACGTTGGAGAATCATACCATACTTTCGTAAGATTGCCTCTTTTTTCAGCTTCTTTGTAATTTGCTGATCTTGGTCCGTCTATAAGCAACATGCTAAGGTAGCGGGTACCATCACGCTGCATCAATATATTACTGGCATCGCTCATCACTACTCCATCTACAATGAAGTGATAAGTATAGATCTCAGGATCTGGTGTAGGCAAGGTTACTTCCCAGATGCCATTTTCTTTTTCTGTCAAATCCTGCCTGTCGGTATAATTTGCCATCCATGAGCCATATAACTTTACATCCCTGGCTTTTGCCGCCTTTATGCGAAAGATTACTTCGTTGCCTGATATTTCAGGTGAAATTATCGGTTTACTATTCACAAAATTAGCAAGCTCTTGTGCTGGTACTAAAGTAGAGCATAAGAAAATGGCAAGTGATAAAAAAATGATTTTCTTCATGACTTTGTTATTTAAATAACATTGGTGCAAACTCTGACAAATAAATCCGCCAGTTTTTCCAAATATGCCCTTCACCGCTCTCGCGATAAATGTATTTGAATCCAATTTCATCCATCTTTTTCATACTGTCGATAACACTTTGGTACAAAAAGTCTGTATCACCGCAGGCAATCCAGTACAGATTGAATCCATTCTTTTGCTGAGTTTGTAGTTTTTTTACAAACTCCTCAGTGTTTTTAGCTACGTCCTCGTTGTTACGAGCCATCATGGTTGCAATAGGAGGTGCAGAGAATACACCTACGTAATTATAAGTATTCGGATATTGAGCTGAGATAGCAGCAGAATGCATTCCTCCCATAGATAAACCAGCGATAGCACGGTTAGCTTTGTCCTTCTTAACACGATAATTACTTTCAACGAATTTTATTATGTCACCAAAACTATCTTCCATACTGGCAACAGCCTGACGTGAGCCACCTCCCATAGCGGGTAAATAATTACGATTAGTTTCACCTGGTGCAGCTGTATTCTGTGTATGTCCGTTTGGCATAACAACAATCATGGGTTTAACCTTTCCCTGATCAATCAAATTATCCATTATTTGGGCAGTTCGTCCTAAAGCAATCCAAGCTTCTTCATCGCCACCCGAACCATGAAGAAGATAAAACACGGGGTAAGTTTGATTATTGCCTTCATATCCAGGAGGAGTATAAATAGTTATACGACGCTGTTCTTTTAATGTCGGACTGTCATACCATCTCCGTACAACACTACCGTGCTTAACATCTTTGATGCTATAGAGATCACCCGGATTTCCAGGTATGATAAACACATTCGTTACCGATGCTACGTCACGAATCATGGACACATTTGCAGGGTCATTGATGCGCAAACCATCAACAATGAATGTATAACTGTAAAGTTCAGAGGCCAACGGAGCAGGAGTTGTATATTCCCAAACTCCACCTTCACCCTCTTTCAATTGAGCTGTACCGGGCAAATCATATTTTCCAAAAGGGGTTTCAGTTGGTTGAGGTGGCAAGAAGTCACCGGTTACTTCAACCTTCACAGCCTTCGGCGCTCTCAACCGGAAGGTCACGGTGTTGTTTTCATGAATCTCAGGAGAAACAATAGCTTGTCCTCCCCAAAGAGCTTGCTGTGAAAATGATGTCACAGCCATAAGCAGCATGACTGTCAGAATAGTTAATCGTTTCATATTCAAAAGTTTAAAAATTTATATATTGGTATTTCGTTGTGCAATGTTGCAATAGTTTCAATTAATTACTTCCCGAAGTTCCGTGAAACATGTGGTATGCATATATACATCGCTGAGTTCCAGTATTCCCATGTGTGTGCTCCGTCGCGTATCCGGAATTCGTGCTTAATTTGTTTTTTACGCATTGCCTGATTGAGCTCGATATTTCGGTCGAGCAAGAAGTCATCGTCACCACAGTTCATAAACCAATTCAGCGTTTGCAAGTGTTTTACCCGGTCTGCGTCCGCGTCTTCTACGAAGCGGACAGCGCTATTCTCCTGTACCGATTTTGTAAGGATAGCCATCTTATCATCAGGGCTTTGAGATGGAGCAGCATCTTGTTCAGGTATATTCATTAGGGCACTCATAGCGTATACCGAGTTGAACATATCAGGGTGCTTTTGCCCATAAACCGTAGTTCCACCCCCGCCCATTGACAATCCTGCAATAGCCCTGTTTTCCTTGTCTCCGACCACCCGGTAAGTGGATTCTATGAAAGGGAGGAATTCAGTAAAGAAGAAGGTTTCGTATGCCCAGCCAGGCATATCGAAATAGCCATTCCAGGCGCCTTCATAAATATTTCCTCCTGCATTTGGAGTTACAATAATCATTTCTACGGCCTCACCTGAGGCAACTAGCTGATTCATAACATCTTTTACATGCCATCGCTCATACCAACCCTTGTTGGTATCCATCATACCGTGAAGGAGATAAAGAATAGGATATTTTCTGTTTGGCTCCTGATCATAAGAAACAGGTAAAAAAATGCTATACTCCCGCTCAGCATTCAATACTTTACTTTGAATCACTTTAGTCTCCACTTTACTCTGCGGCGCTCAAGCGATTTGTACCGAAGTAATAAGAGCCATGCTAAATAGCAATGTTAAAAAAACAGTTCGTTTCATGTGTTTATATATTATTTTTACATTATGGTCACATGGAATCTTTGACGATTTCATATTATTATTTTTTAGATTTTCTATAAATCAAATGAAGTCAATCAATTCAAAACGGTTTCTAAATAAAATGTGGTCAATTTGATGAATTTACATATTCAAAGATAATTTATTCTTGTTTCAGATTAAGTTGAGAGGCTTTAATTGCTTCTCTCTTAATTATCGAATTGTTTTGATTTCTGCTAGAGGAGCCATGACATCGTGTGCCTCTATCGTCTTTACTTGCGCAACATCCTGATCCACAAAACATCTCACGTCAGTTGATGAGGCAGATACCAGCCATTGGTATGTTCCTTTTTCCAATACCCATGAACTTGTTTTTACATTAAACGATGACATATCCATCAGCTTCCATCTTAACGTCACAACTTCACTTTCACCAGGTTTTAATTCTTTCGTTTTAGCCAATGCTTTCAGTTCTTTCGAAGGTTTATTCAAATCTTTTCCGGGTGCTTTCACATAGAGCTGAACAGCTTCTTTACCTGCTACTTGTCCACTATTAGTAACCTTCACTTTTACTTCGCAGTTCTCGTTCAGGATAGACGAACTAATTACTTCATAGTCAAATGTAGTATAAGAGAGTCCAAAACCAAACGGATATGAAACTTCTTTGTTAAACGTATCAAAATAACGGTACCCAACATAAATACCTTCCTCATAATTAGTGAAATCCACATTGCGTTCCGATTCTTTCGGTTTAACTTCCTTCTGATCACGTTGCACATTCATGCCGCTACCCATCATAAATGAAGGCATTTTGAACTCGTAATCAAAGGGAAAATTGTTATCAGAAGGGGCGTCTCCATACTTCAAGGCAAACGTAACCGGAAGTTTACCCGATGGATTGACCTCTCCTGTCAACACATCAGTAACACAATGACCAACCTCCTGCCCCGGTTGAAAGGCACAGATGATTGCGTCCGCCATTGATTTCCATGATGCAGTTTCAACAGGACTGCAGATGTTGAGAATTACAACCACTTTCTTTCCGGCAGCATGATAGGCATCCGATACCTGTTTTAGTAGGGCGTTTTCATTTTTGGTAAGATAAAATTCGTTGGCATGTCGGTCTTTTGCTTCACCGCTGGTACGCCCGATTGTAAGAATCGCCAGATCGTTTAGCTTGACTTGTGCCGCCATTTCTGCAGCAGTGGGAAGAAATTCATCCGCTCGGGGTGGCGGAGTAAAAGAAAAAGAAGGGCGACCATTGGGAAATAATCTTTTTTGCTCTTCTTGTAGATGTTTTTGATATTGCTGAGTTAATTTTTTATCTACCGTGTAGGAAGCCTTTCGAAGACCTTCAACCATGGAAACAGTATATCGCCCAAAACCGGTACTTCCGAAACCCATTCCTGCCGGCACCATATCGTAAGATGTTGTACCATAGAGTGCAATCTGATTGATTTTTTTATCTATTGGAAGAACACCATTGTTGGCCAGCAAAACGATCCCCTCTGAGCCAGCCTGCCTTGAAACAGTAGCATGTGCTTTAAGGTCTGTTTCGTTGGGATAGTTATAGTTATTAAAGCTATGACATTTAACTACCAGCTCAAGCACGCGCTTCACGTTCCTGTCTAAAATTTCCTCGTCTAAAATCCCATTCTTAACAGCATCATATATTGACTTAAACTGACGGTCTTGCCCTGGCTGTAACATATCATTTCCTGCATTCATTGAGGCAACTGCATCTTGTCCGGCATTCCAGTCTGACATTACCAGACCTTTGAACCCCCATTCATCTCTTAAGATATCAGTTGTTAATCCTTTATCCTCGCTCGTATACTTTCCATTGACCTTATTATAAGCTGTCATGACTGTCCACGGCTGGGATTCTTTAACCGCAATTTCAAAACCTTTAAGATACAGTTCTCTCAATGTTCGTTGGTCAAGTCGGGAATCGTTGTTATTGCGGTTTGTCTCCTGACTATTTACAGCAAAGTGCTTAATACTGGTGCCTACACCTTTACTTTGAACCCCATTAATGAAGCCGGCTGCAATTTTACCGGTCAATAAAGGATCTTCGGAATAATACTCGTGATTGCGTCCGTTGAGAACATTTCTCATCAGATTCACACCGGGAGCTAATAGCACATCCATCCCATAATCTTTTACTTCGGTACCAAGAGCTTCGCCTACCTTAAATGCTACATCGGGATTAAAGGTAGCGGCTACTGTTGTGCCTGAAGGAAATTCAGTGGTATAATAGAACCGGCTATCGAAATCGCGTCGAACGCTCATAGCCAAACGATGAGGTCCATCGGCAAAATAAACCGATGGAATACCAAGACGGGGAATCTCATAGGTACGTCCTGCGGTTCCGGGGAATTTAGCATCACCACCCATAGGCATGCCACAACCAATTACCATTCGGACTTTTTCCTCCAACGTCATTACTTTAACAATCTCATCAATATTGTTTTTATTAAGTGTGATCTGTTGTGTAATAATATTTGCCTGGCTAAATAGCATGGCCAGAAAGATAATAAAACAAGGTTTCATACGACTAATTTGTTTTTTCATTTTATTTTGCTCATTACCACCCTTCATTCTGAACCATATTGGGATTCAGACGAATCTCGGTTGCGGGAATGGGTAAAAGGTTGTGTCTGGCTTTGAAGCCATAACGATTCGGATCGGTATTGTACTGTTTGTATTCAACTACCACATTGTCGGGTTCACTTAACGAGGTAGCCTTGTTTGTTAGTAAAGGCGTTACAGCACCTTGATTTTTCAATAAACTTTCAGCATCCTTCCAACGTATAATGTCCTGATATCTTGTATACTCACTGCATAGCTCCAATCGTTTCTCCAACTTGATGGCATCCAGATTGGCAATCTTAAACGGTAATCTGGCACGAGTACGAACCTCGTTCAGACAGGCATTAGCCTCTGATTGATTTCCTGCCATTAAATTTGCCTCGGCAGCAAGCAACAGGACTTCCGCATAGCGTATCCAGCGGTAGTTATTGAAAGAACACCAGAACGTAATAGGCGCTTCTGCAGATGTAAAGCGACGCTTCCACATGAAAACGCCTTCATTTATAATGGTTTTCCCTTTTTGTAATTTTACACCTAAGTCGTTCATCTGAGCATAAGTTTTCAATGTGTGATTCAGACGATATCCATTAACTCCCTCTTCTGCGACAAATGCGTCGTATAAATTCTTTTGAGGCACCATAAACCCCCAGCCCGTGTCTTTGTAATCATTAAATTTTGGAGAAGTTGCTTCCAAATTATCCATACGCCAGTGATTCATCACATTGAAGAAGCCAAACTCATCGAAAGGATTACTTGTGTCAAGAATACGATTACTCTCCAACATACTTTCAGTGGATCTTTCAGCTTTATATGTGAGAAGGTCTTCATAATTTCCTTTGTAAAGGGCATATTTTCCGCTTTTTCGTACTTCATTCAATACTCTGGCAGCATCCGCATATTTCTCCTGCCATAAATATGCCTTGCCAAGCATTGTCTGAGCCACCTGTTTTGTGATACGCCATGTCGTCTTATCGTTCACATCCTTTTTTTCTTGCAAATATCCTGAGCCAATAGCCTCGGTCAAGTCCTTTTCAACGAATGCCCAAAGTTCTTCCTTTGGTGACTTGGGCATCTGATACTCATCAGGATTTAGTTCACGATCTACCAACGGCACTTCACCCCACATTGAGATTAAGTCGAAATAGGCGAAAGCACGGAAGAATTTTGCTTCGGCATGGGCCATCTTTTTGATGTCGGAGTCCGGCTCAATACGACCCAAAATTACATTGGCCTTATATATCAAACTATAATAACTCTCCCATACACCGCGAATAAAACTCTGATCTGAACCGAATGAAAATTCGTTGCAGCTTTCCAGTTCAGCATTATCATTTCGTCCTCCGCCACCAGCCCACACATCATCGGAGAGCGCATTCTTTAACATTGTATAATTATAATACGTCCCTTTTAACTGAATATAAAGTGCATTGGATGCTGCCTCAGCGTGCTCATCTGTCTGGTAATAGAATGAATAATCAAGAACGCCTTTCTGAGGTATATCAAGGTTGTCTTCACAAGTAGTTAGACTCAATATGAGTAAACTTCCTACTATTAAAGATAATTTTTTATTTTCCATCTTGTTTGCTTATTTATAGAAAAAATAATTAGAATGTAACAGTTAATCCCAAAACCACTTTCTTTGAATTGGGATAGCTTCCTTTATCTACTCCCAATCCGCTGCCTACACCTGTTACCTCGGGGTCAAAACCGGGATATTCGGTAAAAGTAAAATAATCTTCTAATGAACCATACAGGCGTAAGTTCTCAACAGCTACCTTTTTTAGTAAATCTTTTGGAACGGAATATCCGAACTGAATTTGCTTAATCTTAAAGTAGGATCCATCGAAAACCGATCCCGACGAAGTCATAAATTTAGTATAATCAGTTGCGTAAGCTCTTGGAGTAATGCCATTGGGATTGTTTTTTGTCCAACGATTCTCAGTAAAATATGTGAGTTGATTCAGGTTATAGTCAACCCGATTTAAACCGATATAAATATCGTTACCATATGAGCCGGTGCCAAACATGATAAAATCGAAGTTCTTCCAACCCGCAGTCAAGGTAACACCGTATGTTAAATCTGCCATTCCTTTTCCAATTTCAGTCTTATCATTATCAGTGATGACATTGTCTCCGTCCATATCCTTGAACAGTGGTTCTCCTGTTTCCTTATCAACGCCTTCAAATTCATAACCGTAAAAATACCAGGCTGGTTTGCCTACCTCAAAACGGGTGATGGCACCATATGTCACCAAGGTTGCCCCATCAATGGCAGCTAGAGATTCGTGAATATAGGTTACTTTGTTTTTTAATGTTGCAATATTGCCTCTTATACCGTATGAGAAATCGCCAATATGTTCTTGCCAACCAATTTCCAGTTCAAATCCTTTGTTGGTAATATTGCCGGCGTTTACAGGTGAAAAAGTATTACCAACAACAGTGGATGCTTTAATTCCCGACACAATTAAGTCTTTGGTTTCCTTGTTAAAATAATCTGCTGATACTGACAGGCGATTATTGAAAAATCGAGCGTCAATTCCGATATTAGTCTGTTCAGATGTTTCCCATTTCAGATATTCATTTCCGGTAGCAGACGGAGCATAACCATTCACGTAATGAAAATCGTCATTTTCACCCACAGCTAAATGACCACTTGGAACAACCGAAACATTCCATCGATATCCACCAAGTGATGCTGTAGATCCGTTTTGCCCCCAACTGGTACGAAGTTTTAAATGAGACATCCATTTCTGTGTGCCTTGCATAAACTTTTCCTGAGAAATAACCCAACCCAAAGAAGCTGCGGGGAAATACCCCCAACGCATGTTCTTTGGCAACACTGAAAGGTCTGCCGCATCTGCTCTAAGTGAAACCTGTGCTAAGTACTTACCTTCGTAATCATAGTTTAGTCGCCCGAAATAAGCCAGTTTGCGAATATAATTCTCTTCACCTCCCGAAACATCCTTTGCAGCATCTGAATTTGCGTAAGCAAAGTACCAAAAGAGCGGGTCGTCTTGTAAGAAACCAATATTCTGATCATCACCTCTTTTATCACCACTAACTCCGAAGCTGCGGCTTTCGCTGTATGATGTACCAAGCATCAGGGTTGTCAAATTCTTACCAAACGCATGGTTATAATTCATAAAGTTTTCCCATTGCCAGTACGTCGGGCTATTGTCAGAGGCATTTACCTGGATATAGTCTTGCTTGGCAGTGCCGTGATAATAATAGTCGTGACTAACGCCATAAGAGGATGAGGAAGAGAGACGATAGCCCAAACGCGAGGTAATTGTTAAAGGATTAATAGGTGTAAAATTAAAATAAGTTGTACCGTTTATATTATAACCTCTACTTTTAGTGAATGAACGATCTCGCATGACAAATGGATTGATAGCTTCTGCATTGCCGGTGAATGCGGAAACACCATAAAGATTTCCATGACCATCGCCTAACATATTAGGATGCAAAGCGTAAATATTCGACATATGTTCGGGCAGGTTGTCTATGGGATATAGCGGTTTTGTCAAAGGATCCAGCTGTAAAACTGATAAAAGTAAACTACCATACTCAGATCCTTCTGCTACGGATTCAGCTTTATAATGCTCTATCTGGTTATTCGATCCAACCTCCAGCCACGGTTTAATCTTCCAGCTAGCATTAATCATACCGGTCAGGCGCTCGTAAATATCCGCATCACCAATCACCATGCCGTTATTCTTCAGATCTGAAAGAGACAGGTAGAAAGCCCCCTTGTCACTACCTCCTTGGAAAGTAACGCCGTGACGTATCATGGAACTTTTTTCAAAAGCAACATCAGTCCAGTCGGTGTCAGTAACACCATCCCAATTAATATCGAATGCACCTTCTGTAATCTTACCGGCTTCAATGAAATAATCCTTGTACTGTTGGGCATTCATTACTTCAGGTATTTTTCCAAGACTCTGCGAAGTATTCTGAAAATTATAGGTTATTTTTCCGCTACCTTTCCCTTTTTTAGTGGTGATCAGGACAACACCATTTCCGGCGGCAGCACCATAGATAGCAGCAGAAGCACCATCCTTAAGTACTTCCATTGACTCAATGTCATTCGGATCGATCCCTCCAATATTGGCAGCTATCCGCCCATCTACCACATACAATGGATCGCTTGGACCATTGGAGCTGATGCCGCGAATTCTCACCTGTGGCGATGCTCCCGGTCTTGCAGAAGCACTAAGCACCTGCACTCCTGCCGTTTTACCTTGCAAAGCCTGCTCGGGACGAGTGATTGTACGAGCTTCCATATCTTCGGATTTCACAGAAGAAACGGCGCCGGTCAGTGAGCTTTTTCTTTGTACGCCATACCCTATTACAACCACTTCATCCAAAGACTGCACATCTTCTTCCATAACAATATTCAACGTTGCACCACTTACAAGGTGTTCTTGAGAAACGTAACCAATATAAGAAAACATCAATGTAGCTCCTTGCTGAACAGATAATTGATAATTACCGTCAATATCGGTAACAACACCATTATTTGTATCCTTCTCAAGCACACTCGCACCAATAATTGGCTCATTTTTGTTATCCACAACCTTACCTCTCACTTGTACTGACCTTTGTGCCAATAATAACGGAACGGAAATCATCAAGGAGAGCATCGTCATCATTAGTCTCTTCAATAAATCTTCATTCTTCATTTTGTTTTGTTTATTAGATAGTTAATCGCATAATTGCTTTTTTAATTAAAAGTCATTTTGAGGAAATAACCTGACAATGTCCAATAGTTCCTTGTCATGGTTATATTTTACTTCACAGGTATTATCAAAAAACATCGTTACGCCCTCTTCTGGTGTATATCGTTCCCAATCGGGTAGATCTTCGGTATTTGGATTACCTGTATGAGCGAAGCTAAGCCAGGCACCACTCATCCGCTCAGCCAACAATTGTGCTTCTGCTCCTCCACCTGTCATATGTCGTGCTTTTTGTACATTATCAAATACGAAAGGTAGTTCCATACAGTGCAGAGATCGAAGACTACCGTCCAACACAGGAGATTCCCAAGTAAAAAAATACATATAAACCGGTGCACCACCTTGAGCAGATTTAATATTTGCCAGTTCTACGGTGTTTGGCCGAAAAAGAAAATCAATATCAATCAGGTCCTGCGGTTTATAATTTGAGTAGGCCTTCTCAAATGCCCGGAGAAATTCATCAACACGCTCACCGTATTTCTGTCTTATGCGCTCAACAGCCTGCTCACGTGTAATATTGCGCAGAGATGGCACATATGTGCTCTTACAAAATTCATGGAGATTAGAACCTAACAAAACGGGAATTTCCTTACTTTGATCGGGTGCCCGGGAACTGAACGGTTGTGAAGGCAGTACATTATCGTCAACGGTTGGAGCCCATCCAAATATAAAAGCAGAGTGACCTTCTTTTTCAGCTTCCCGCCTCACCTCTGTTACAGCCCTGTCGCCGGCAGCCAACAACTTGTCATAAGGCAGTTGTTGTAACACATCAATTTCTGATGAATTCAACCCTAATTCCCTCATTACTGCCGTACCAATCCGGCGCGACCATTTGGCTTCCATTGTACGCAGCATGGCTCCGCTTTGAATAATAGCCTTATGAAATAATCCTTTTGCTGATGGTGTGGCAAGCAAAGTGGACACTTTACCACCACCGCCGGATTGTCCAAAAATGGTAACATTTGAGGCATCACCTCCAAAATATGATATATTCCTGTTTACCCACTGAAGTGCAGCTACAATATCGAGTAGTCCAACATTCCCTGATTCTTTGAATTTTTCGCCATATGCCGAAAGATCAAGAAAGCCGAGCACATTGAGGCGGTGATTCAAGGTAACCACAACAACGTCTCCGTCACCGGCGAGATTAGTTCCATCGTAAGAAGGGAGCTCCTGTCCTGATCCGGCAGAGTATCCTCCGCCATGGAGCCAAACCATCACAGGACGTTTTTTATAATCGTTAATGCCAGGCGTCCAGATATTTATGCGCATACAATCCTCATCAGCATACCCATCGTCCCAGTCGAACGCAAAAGCTTGTTCATCATTAAGCCAGCCTGTTCGTTTTGCCTGTGGGCATGTAGGACCGTATGAACGACTACTTCGAACTCCTTCCCACTTGTTAACTGCTATGGGAGGCATGAATCGTTCTGCCTGAGCGTATGGAATTCCTTTATATATGTAAACTCCCTTTTCTATATATCCTGCTACTTCTCCTGATTCTGTATTTACTACTGTTGAGTTTTCCGATGTCATAATTTCACATTGGGTCTCATCCACAACTCTAACAGAAGTATTGTTGACGCATAATAAGAACGACGATAAGATGAAAGCAATAATTGATACAAGATATATCCACATATTAAATCATGGCTGTTTGTGTATGTGCAAAATTAGGGCGCTTTATGTGAAAACTCTTTTTGATATGTTTAAAAGAGTTTCTTATTTGTCCAAATCGACTTTCGTTTTTGTCCAAAAATTATCAAATTTGTGTAAAAATGCATTTATTTGGTATTCCTTAACATTTCGCTGTCTCAGAAATAGAAAATAATTTTTTTCGTCTTTGGAAAAGAGCATTTAATTGTGTATTTTTGGCTAATACATTGGATAATGACCACTTATTTTTAATTCACAACTTTTAATATTTATCATGCGTAATCTTGTCATCACCTTACTATTAATACTTCTTGTTGCTTGCGAAAATAAAAAAAGCTTTAATGAATTATCGAATGTTGAAAGTCCAATTATTGCGAGTGACATTTCCAGTCAAAAGATTACTGCTTTTGCCGAAGATAGACATGGGCATATATGGATAGGTACTTCCAGAGGACTAAATAAATACGACGGAAATGAGTTTTATCAATATTTCAGCACCGATGATTCGTTAGGTTTGCCTGATAACCAAATTACCGATATTTTACTCGACTCAAAAAAGCGTCTGTGGATAGCGACCGTTAACGGCGTCTGCCGCTATACTGAAAAAGATAATTTCCACCGTATACCCATTAAACAAAGTAACCAAAATGGACAACAACTAATTGAAACTCGGGATGGACAGATCCTTCTCAACTTTTATTTTTCGTTAGCTATTTACAATCCCGATACTGACAGCTTCGATGAGTTTAAGCAATACGATACCCCTCATCTTTCTATGAATTTTTTTTCAGACGCCGGTAATGACCTGTGGTCTGTTAACGACAGGACTATAAATAGATACAATTCTAAAACTTTAAAGTTGGAGGATTCGATAACTATGGATTTTAATGTTCAAACTTCGTACCTGTGGAGAAATAACGAACTGTGGATTTCAGGGGATGGGAAAGTCGCAATTTTTGATACTCGTACGCGCCGTTTTGTTCATACGCCACCATGTATTACTAATCACCCTCTGTTTAAACTGAGTTCTGTTCGAAAAATATACTCTATTAATTCCGGTACTCTGGTAATTGCAACTGATAATCACGGCTTGTTTGTCTATAATCGGGGAGAGCAAACTCTTTTCCATCAGAATGAAAGCGGATTTCCATTTTCGGGAACAGATGATCAAATCAGCACTCTGTTTGTTGACTCTCAAAACAACCTTTGGTTAGGAACTGACGATCAAGGCTTTTCAACTCGAAACAGTTACAAGGAACGGTTTAATAATGACAATTTCTTAAGTGAATATTTTCGCAATAAGCCTGTGTTGGCGTTGGCTGAGGATGATGATCGTAATCTTTGGTTATTGACAAAAATGAATGGGCTCTATATCTATAATTTGGGTGAGAAAAGGATCCAAAACCTGGATATATCCTCTTTATTAAACTCAGCCGTATCGGACAAAAAAGGCGAAGCAGTGATCAGTTCGATGTTTTTAGATGACGAGGGAGACATTTGGTTGGCTTCAAGTGAGTCTAATTGGGTATGTCAATGCAAACTCGATGGGAATAGGCTGACTTTACAGAGATCATTTCAGATTCAAGGCCCGCATGTGTTCACACAAGACGATGATGGTACCATTTGGATTAGCACTACTTCAGAATATGTCTATTCACTTAAAAAGGGCGAAACAGAATTCGAACCTTTACAGGTGTTTCAGCCATTCTTCAATTTCGTTTCAGGTTTTATTATATTACGAAATGGCAAAATCATGGCATCACCCTTTTATCATAGGCCCAAAATGATAGAGCCTAAAAGTCGCGAAGTTGAAACCATTAATTTTGATGAAAAAGAATGGAAACAGAGCATTCCACGCTCAGTACTTATTACAAACGTGCTTTTCGAAGATAGTCGTGGCCAGATTTGGATTGGTACCAAAACCAATGGTATTCTTCGTTACTACCCGGACAGAGGTCGTCTAGAGCCCGTCCCCGGAACACCCTGTATGGATATCGTTTCAATTGAAGAAGATGTACACGGAAATCTGTGGGTGGGGACTGAATACGGTCTAGGTCACTATAACAGAGACACCAATAGTTTCACAAACTACTTCGCCTCCTCAGGCATAGGAGGTAACCAGTTTATAGAAAGATCATCCTGTATTCTTTCAAACGGAACATTAGTGTTCGGCGGAACTCATGGCCTAACTTTCTTCGATCCAATAGACTTACCTGAAAAACGAAAGATCCCTCTGCTTTTTGAAAATTTAAAAGTACATAATGTTTTGATACATCCACAAGATAATGACGCCAACATAACAAAGCACCTTTCCTTTAAACCGGATATCCGCTTGCGACATTACCAGAACGGATTTAGTATCTCTTATGCCGCACTGGATTACAGCAAATTCAAAAGAGTTAATTATTACTATAAACTCGAGGGATTTGATAAATATTGGGTGGATGCGAATAATAACCGGGAAGCCTACTATGCTAATTTACCTGCCGGCAAGTACAACTTTTCAATTCGGATTGCCGACAACGATCAGAGTATTGCCGAGACACAGGAGACTATCCGTATCATTGTTGAACCTGCCCCTTGGCTTACATGGTGGGCATGGACCCTTTATATCCTCATAGCTAGTTCGGTAATTATACTTGTTTTCCGTGGTTTGTGGAGAATCCGAAAAGAAAAAGAAGTTGCTTTTTTGGCTGAAAAAGAGAAAGAACATGAGCAGCGAACCAATCAAATGAATATGCGTTTCTTTACGAATGTATCACACGAGTTTCGCACCCCACTCACCATGATTGCCGGCCCCATATCTCAACTTTACGAAAACACAAACATCCCTCAAAACGAGAGAGCATTGCTTGGCATTGTAAAACGCAGTGTGACACGTATGCTTCAGTTGGTTAACCAGATGATGGATTTCCATATGCTTGAGAATGACACATTAAAACTTAAAGTGAAATTAAAAGACGTAACTGAACAGTTATCTCACATAATAGATGTGTTTCGTATCAACACACAAAGCAAGGGTGTTGATTTGCGGGTTGAAGGACTCGAAGACCGTTATGAAATGTGGGTCGATGAAGACAAAATGGACAAGATTTTGGGGAATCTGCTTTCCAATGCAGTGAAATTCACTCCTTCCGGTGGTGTCATTGCTGTTGATTTTGACATAATAAGCCGTCGCGAAGCAGAATTGTTGTTTGAAATGAGACCGGATAATCAGGCAACACTTTTTGCAAAACTTACGGTTACTGACAATGGAAAGGGAATTCCGGAAGGAAAAGAGGAGAAGATATTCGAACGTTCTTTTAAGGCAGACAATAATGATAACAGCAATTATTATAGTACCGGAATCGGATTGTATCATGCTCGTAGCTTGACTGAACTACATCATGGCTATTTAAAAGCTGAAAACAAAAGCGATGGTCAGGGTGCTATTTTCACACTTCTTATTCCAGTGAGCGAAGAATGTTACGCCGAAAGTGAACGCATTCAAGAAACAGAGACAGGATCAAAGAGGTACCAGTTGGAACAAAGCGATTCGTTCATGGTAGAAAACTTGTCGATGCAACGTGCCCAAAAGACAGTTTTCGTAGTTGAAGACGATCCCGAACTCTCTAATTACCTTCATACTATTCTCTCACCACATTACAATGTAGTTCGTCATTTTGATGCAGACAAGGCATATCAGCAAATGTTAGAAGAAGCTCCGGATCTGGTTTTAAGCGATGTGGTGATGCCTGACAAGGATGGATACAGTTTTTGTCGAGATATCAAGAACAACATACAACTCAGCCACATCCCTGTAGTATTGGTAACCGCAAAAACAGCACTGGAAGACAAAATAAAGGGATTGTATACAGGTGCAGATGCATACATAACAAAACCGTTTGAACCTTCGTATCTGCTGGCACTCGTCAATTCACAATTGATAAATCGTGAAAAAGTACAGCTGTTACTCTCTGCTACAACAAAGACAGATAAAATTGACAAAGATGTTCTTTCTCATCATGATAACGTATTCATGTCTGAACTCTATCATTTGATGGAAACTGAATTATCTAATTCAGAACTAGACATTTTGCAGATGACAGAAAGAATGAAGATTTCGCGTTCCAAGTTTTATTATAAGGTAAAGGGATTGACAGGTGAGAACCCTGCAGCTTTTTTTAGAATATATAAGCTAAATCGCGCTGCTGAATTGATAAAGGAGGGTAAATATAATATTTCGGAAATTGCCGATATGACCGGATTTACGACTCTATCACATTTTTCTGCAAGTTTTAAGAAACAATTTGGTGAATCCCCCAGTAAGTATCATTAATCCGGTACTGATTATTCCTTTTCCTGAAGTTGTCTTTTGACTTTTTAGCGCAATCAGGTTGAAGCGTGGACCCTATTTTCGGCCGTAGCAGGAACGGATCG
>ENA-UOOR01002276-UOOR01002276.1-fermentation-metagenome-genome-assembly--contig:-NODE-2276-length-19825-cov-11.652453_pt1 | contig 19825 bp, 24 predicted proteins | sample MGYA00245780_ERZ724029 | MGnify/ENA primary metagenome ERZ724029 (study PRJEB28704, sample SAMN03018315) | fermentation metagenome | biome: anthropogenic terrestrial biome; feature: soil... | reverse complement strand
CTTACGGAGAGGAAAAAACAAACTTACGGAGAGGAAAAAACAAACTTACGGAGAGGAAAAAACAAACTTACGGAGAGTATTGACAAATTCACCGTACAATGATATTATAATCTTGAGGTGAAAAATATGGTAACAGATAAGCAAGTAAAGAACAAAATGCAGAAGCTCGATAAAAACAATTGGATAGTTAGAACAAACGCTTTAAATGAAATGAGAGATAACAACATGACATTAACAGAAATGCGGTTATTTGCCATTTATCAAAGCAAAATAAATCCTCATGATTCATCAAGCCGTAAAGTGGAATTTGAACTTGCTGAATTTGAACGTATAATGGAAATAAAAAGAGCCAATGTAACCGTTCTGGAACAAATTGGCAGAAGAATAGTTACAAGAACAGCCATTATACATGAAGAAGATGGCGGTTTTAGCATAATGCCTTTGTTCGGAAAATTTAAGTTATATAAACGTGCAGATGAAATGTGGTGTGTCGAACTTGATAGTCATTATGAAATGTTACCGTATCTTTTTGAATTTAAAGAAAGATTTTTCAAATATGAACTTTGGAACGCACTTCGACTAAAAAGTACCAATCAACAACGAATGTATGAGGTGTTGAAACAATACGAGTATGCAAAAGCGACTGAAATATCTATTGATATATTAAAAGCATTAATAGGTATTAGTCAAAAACAATATACAGCATGGTATGATTTTAAACGTAATGTACTTGATATATGCCAAAAAGAACTTGCAGAACATACTGATATAAAATTTACCTATGAACCTATTAAAAGAGGTAAAGGCGGCAAAGTCGTTGCTTTAAAGTTTTACATAAAAAAGAATAATGAATATGTTGATCAATTAACTCTTAGTGAATTTATTGATTCACAACCTGAACCAGCGCAGGAAGATGTGTCGCAAGATATACAGGAGTTACAATTTGAAAATGAAAACATCGAATTTTTGGCAGATGCTTGCAAATATCAATTCACAGAAGAACAAATGCTAATAATTAAGAGTTATCTTATAAAAATCATTCCTTATGAAAATGAAACCTCTTTAAATGATCAATATGATTATCTTTTGAAAAAATATAACGAGCTTAAATATAGAGAAAAAAGAACAGACTTAGCTCCGCTTAAAAATCGTTTTGCATATTTAAAATCACTTTTTGAAATTGAGGTTAAAAACATGGGTGAAGATGATGAAACAAAATGGTAAAACAATAAATTATATAGAGCTTGAGCAAAAAAAAGAATATTATAATAATAACAAGCACCGTATTCCTGAAGATGTTATAAATAAAATAAACGAAGATTTTATAGTTCAGTATACATATGATTCCTGTGGGCTTGAAGGAAGCACCTTGAGTAAGGAAGAAGTAAGGCTTATTTTGGAGGGTAAGATAAAAATACCTTTAGTAAAGGAAGCGCCATATGAGTAAAACGATAAAACAAATAGCAGATGAAATCGGAGTTTCAAAGCAAAAAGTATATAGGTACATAAAAGCAAACCACATCAATGAAGCACATCAAAGAAGCGGTGTGATGTACTATGATGAATCGGCTAGTAGCATTATAAAACAAGGGCTAATTAAAGACACTGCATCAAGTGAAGCACATCATGAAGCACATCAAGCTGCTTCAAATGAAGCGGTAAATGAAAAGGTTTTAAATTTATTTAAGCAAGAACTTGAAATTAAAAATGAGCAAATAAAAGACCTCAACAACCGGTTATCAGAAATAAGTTCGGCGCTCGTTATGGCACAACAGACCGCAGCAACAGCACAAGCTCTTCACGCTGGGACGATACAGCAGCAGCTCATCACGGACGGAACTGTTGCCGGCGAGGACAAGCCTACATTTAAAGACAGATTGAAATACTTATTTAAAGGGGAGCGTTGAGCTCCTTTTTTTTTTATTTGGTAGTGTGCCCGACATGGGCGATAACTTGGTGGTAAGTCCACTCACTCTTGGTAGTGGGAAGAGTTATAGGCTTAACTACAAGCTTTAACTGAGTGGAATTTATGCACGTGATAATTAATAAAAATAATGTTTAAATAAAAAAAGGTTGACATGTTTGTTTAATAATGATAATATATTAAGTATAATTTGGTATTGTAACAACAAACTCGGCACAAAACATTAAGAAAGGACACGATATAGTTGAAGCTATATCTTAGGGCTTAAAATGGATTTAAACGAAAAAACATTTATAAAAAACGATGAACTTGCTACTGAGGACTTGGGCGAAGACGGGTTTATTATTTTAAATTTAGAGGACGAATACACTCATGTACTTAATAATACAGGTTCATTTTTATGGAACTGTATTGATGGCGTTCTTAATGTGGATGAAATTATTAAGAAATTAATAGACAATTTAGAAGATAATAATGGATATAGCGAAAATGATATTGTTAATTTCTGTAATGAATATTTTGAAAATCTCTTGCAAAAAAACTTAATATATGAAAAAAACAAAATATAAAAATAAAAAGAAAGGAAAGTAAAAAATGACATTTTTAATTCCAACCATTGAAAGCTATTCTTGCGAAGATATAAATGAAATTATTGTTTATGGTGCTTGCACATCACAAGGTCCCTTTATCTGTGGCTGTTATTCTACTGACTGTAAAGGTCATATGCCTACATATACAAGTGAAAAATGTAAGTAAGGAGATTATATTATGAAATTTACATTTCCATTGATAACGAGTTATTCATCAGAAGATATGTCGGGACTATTATCTGTAACTGCTTGCGGTCAAAGTAACAATCAGACATTTACCTGTGACTGTTATATGGTTGATTGTCATGAGCATTATCCTACTTATTCCGGTGGAAATAAGTGTAAATAAAATTAATTAAAGAGGTGTAGTTATGATATTTTCGATACCGTGCTGTCTGAGCATTTCATTTGCTGATCTGCGTAGCATTTTAGTAGAAGCGGCTTGTGGAACAACTGCTTTTAAATGTGATTGTTTTAATCAAACCTGTTTTGAACATGTTGACACGAAAGGATAATATATGATATTTTCAATACCAACTTTATGTAGTTTTTCTACTGAGGCTATAAAAGTAATTGCCGCGGCTAACGCCTGCCCGACGTCTCAAACATCCTTTGACTGTGATTGCTTCATGACAAAATGTTTTGGGCATACTCCAAACTATAACGACAATAAATGCGAATAATGTAGGAGCATCAAATAAATGACTATATATAAATTTCCGAGCTGCTATTTTGAAATTACAGCCATGTGTAATTTGAATTGCATACACTGCTATAATGATTCGGGCAAAAAAAAATGCTCTAATTTAAATTTGAAAACAATAAAAAAAGCAATTGATGGGCTGAAAGAAAGGGGAGTAAAAATTTTAAGCTTATCTGGGGGAGAACCTTTACTTAATCCAGATTTTGCAAGCATTGTGAATTATTCTAACGATATAGGTTTTGATGTACATATTGCTACAAATGGAACGTTACTCGATAAACTAGATTCCAATATTTTAAATAAAATTAAAAATATACAAATAAGTCTTGATGGTGCAAGTGAAAAAACGCACGAGAAAATCAGAAACACAAAAGGATGTTTCAAAAAAACAATAAACAATATATTATATTTAAACAAAACATATCCGCAGATTAACGAAAAACTATCATTAAAATTAGTTATAAACAAGCTAAACAAAGATGAATTGTCAAATTATATTGATTTAGCAAAATCATTGTCGATTAAAGACATTCGATTCTCCTTTATGATTTTAACAGGAAGAGCTGAGTATAATGATGAAATAAATCTTAGCTGCGATGAAAAAATCGAAATAATAAAATTTATTAATAATGAAATTCCGAATCATCCATCGATGAATATATCAACTTTGGGAACTACGGATATTTGCCCTTATACCAAAGAAAAAGAAGAAATGACTTTTGGGACTAGAATAGATTTTAATGGGGACGTTTTTCCTTGTCAATCAATTTCAGACAAAAAGTTTTGTTTTGGTAACATAAGAGAAGAAAGTATGTCTGAAATATTAAGCAACGATAAATTATCTGAATTTCTTTGTGAAATGCGGGATAGACAAAAACATATTTATAAATGTGAAAAATGTGTTTGGAAAAAACAATGTAACGGCGGATGTGTAGGGACAAGTTTTAAAAATAATAATTATTACGAAATAGATGCCGATTGTTTGTTAAGAAAAAAGTTATATAATAATGCAATTATTAATGAAGTAAAAAAAGAAAAGTGTAAAAATGATGTTTGATGAACTAAATTTAAGCTATGATAAATGGCATTACAAATTGAAAACAAACGACAAAGACATATTGGATAAAATTGGTTCTGAACACGCATTAGTGTAAATGGAATAATCATCCAAAGATTTGTTAATACTATTGTTGTAGCATAAACATGGCAACGCAGGAGTGCGACCACACGCTTGCTACGGCTTATACGGTAGAGCGGCGAGCAGTTTTGGTTCGTCGCTTTCTCCTTCACCGGTTAGCCCGAAGCGGATAAACTCCAGGGGTTCGGGGACAGAGTCCCCGTGGAGTTAGGCCGCAAATCTATCAGCAAAGAAAATCATAATCTGGCTGTAGGCATACGCCCAGTCTCGCACCGGCATCGTCCATTTTTTCGAAATCTCTTTTACAGATAAGAAAATAATTTTTCTGATAGAATCATCGGTAGGGAAAATCGCTTTTGCCTTCGTGAATTTGCGCACCATTCGATGATATGCTTCCACTGCATTGGTGGTGTAAATCAAACGTCGGATATGCTCCGGAAACTCGAAAAATGTGGTGAGTTCTGCCCAGTTCGCATCCCATGAGCGTAGAATTGACGGATACTTCTGATTCCATTTTTCCCTAAACTCTTCTTTAGCATACTCCGCATCATCCAAATTAACCGCGCCATAGATTTTTTTGAGGTCGACACATATTTCCTTCTGGTCGGTATAGCGAACAAATTTAGTGGAGTTTCTTATCTGATGAACGATACAAAGCTGCTGCTTAGTATTTGGAAAGACTGCGTTTATGGCTTCTCCAAGACCCTTTAAATTGTCATGACAGGCAATGAAAATGTCGGACACACCGCGCTTTTTCAGGTCGGAGCAAATTGAAGCGTAAAAGCTGGCACCCTCATTCTCACTCAGCCAAATACCCAAGATGTCCTTCTGTCCGTCCATGTCTATGCCCAGTACCGAATAGACGCATTTGTTGACAATTTGGCTGTCCTTGCGGCTTTTGAACACAATGCCATCAAAATAAATGATCGGATAAATCGTCTCCAGCGGCCGATTCTGCCACTCGTTGACCTCCGGCAATATTTTGTCTGTAATCTTTGAAATTAAGGACTGCGGAATTTCCGCTCCATAAATTTCACGAAGATTATCCTCGATATCTCGTTGGCTCATGCCTTTTGAATACATAACCATGATTTTTTGCTCAATTTCATCGGTTCTGACTTGCCGTTTTTCTAAAACCTTTGGTTCAAATTCGCCATTGCGGTCACGAGGAACGGCAATCTCGCTCTCGCCGTAATCGCTGATGATAGTTTTGTGATTGTATCCGTTTCGGCTGTTTCCGCTTCTGTCGCCTTCGTTTGAGTGCTTTTCGTAGCCCAGATGCTCGTCCATTTCAGCTTCAAGCATTTGCTCAATTGTCCCCGCAAACAACCGTTTTAACCGCGACTGAATGTCTCCCGTGCTTTTGCAGTCCTGCATCAGCAAACCTACAAGCTCTTGTTCTTTTTCTGTAAGTCCTGTTTTTCTTCTTTTCATCTGTCTAACCTCCATCTTTCTATGTGGAGATTATTGACATTTACACGGAAGCTTATTCAGCGCCATAAAATTAAACTTATGTTTCGTCATTTCTTTATAGAATCATACTCATTTAATGATGATAGAGTTATAACCATAGAAAAATTTAATAATGAATTTCTAATAACCACTAATGATGAATCTCAGAGTTCTGTAGCTAGCTATTCGGATGTCTTAGCTAAAATCACAGAAGAGTTTTTCTATCCGACTTTATTTAGTAATCAGGATTACCTTTATTTACACGGGGGAGCTGTAGAGAAAGATAACGTTAGTATTTGTTATCTTGCACCATCCAATGTTGGCAAAACAACGCTTACTGTTGATTTCATTAAAAATGGATATACATATTTAACTGACGATATAATTTCTATAAATTTATCGGATTATACGACAAAAGGCTTTCCCAAGCCTTTATTTTTAAGGCTTGATTCTATACATAAACCTAATTGTGATATATATATAAAAAATGGCGAATTTGAACGTAATGTGTACATACCAAAAGACTGTTGTTCACACTCTATAAATGTTCAGTATATCTTTGTTTTAAATCGGGATAAAATAAATAAAAATACTTGTAATATAAAAAAAATAGAAAATAACGACAAATTTATGTCATTATTAAACAATATATATTATACTCCAGATAAGATGCACATGATAAAAAGCTTAGCAGGGTTAATTAGGAATGTCAAACTATACGAAGTTTTCTATAATACATCTGATCAGGCAATAAGTTGTATGAAAAGCGTTTTTGAGAGTCATTAATGGGTGCTATATGAAAACAAAAGTTGATAATAAATTTTATAAAGTGATGTGGATACTAAAAAAAGCAGTAAGATATTGCTTTATACCTTTGCTCGTTAATGTTCTCATAATGTCTTTTATCACTCTTTTAAATGTGGTCATAAATATTGTCAACAAAAATATGGTAAATGAATTAACTGAAATTATTGGTTTGAATAAAGTCTCCGGTCTTTTTATTGGACTGGTGATTTTATATTTAATGATCTATTTTTTGAAAATGGCAAGTAATTTTTTGAGTGTTTTTGGTGGTAACTTTTGCAGTTTTAAAGTCACAGCCTTTTTTCACAGGCTTTTTATGTTAAAAAGCAATGAGATTGAGCAGGAAAAGTTCTTTGATAGTGCTTTTATGGACAAATATTCATTTGTCAGCGGTAACACTGGAAAAATCAACATGTATATATCCGGACTTTTAGGACTTGTCTTTTCCAATATAGGGTCTATTGTAAGTGCGATGATAATTTTTTGGATATATGAACCATGGCTTATTTTGTACGCGGCAGTAATAACAATAGTTACGGCTATAACTACTGGAATTGTATCAAAAAAAGAATTCGATTTAGATAAAAAGCAGATTAAGGAACAACGCCATCATGATTATTATAAGAATGTTCTCACAATAAAAGAATATGCAAAAGAGGTACGCCTTTATGGTATAAAGGATTTTCTTTTTGACAGATGGACAAAAGTATATGAAAAACTTCGAAAAGAAAGACTCGAGCTTGCTTTGAAAAGGATTGTTATTTACAACAGATCTGCAACTATAAAATTCTTGGCATATTCTGTTTCCATAGCAATATTGCTTTTAGGAATATACAATAAAAAATATGATGTCGGAACATTTGTTATGCTATTTGGTTTCGCTGAATCTTGTAGATGGCAAATTGGGAGCTTCGTATCTAGAATCGTTTCTGGTACGTATAAAGATGTAAATTATTTAGTTGAATATTATAATTATATATCCCCAATATCAGAAAATGATATAAATAAATCCGTTGCTACAGAAGCGGACGAGACAAATCTGATGCACGGAATATTGGAAAAGATAGAAGTTTCGAACGTATCATTTACTTATCCTGGAAGTGAAATCCGTGCTGTTGACGGAGTAAGTTTTTATATAAAAAAAGGTGAAATAATTAGCATACTAGGATATAACGGTAGTGGCAAAACAACATTAGCTAAGATCCTTAATGGGAGCTTTTTCCCTTCCGAAGGGGAAGTACGTTTAAATGGTTATGTTTTGAAAAATGACAAGGATGAGAAAGGAAATAATTTTAAATATTTCGGTGTTGCTCCTCAGGAATATTCATGCTTTTCATTACCAATAAAAGAACTGGTAGGTCTAGGTTGCATAAATAAAATGAATGATGATTCCGCACTAAGAGATTCATATCGTAAATCAGGTGTAAATAGCATAATAGATAAATTGTCTGAAGGAGATAAAACAATATTAGGAAAACAATATGATGAAAACGGTATCGACCTATCTGGCGGCGAGTGGCAGAGACTTATCATTTCATCAGCGTATTTTGGTGAGCCTGAAATCTTACTTTTGGACGAACCAACTGCATCTATAGATCCTCTTATGGAAATGAAGATGATTCAAAACCTTCGCGAAAATCTTAAAGGAAAAACTGCTATACTAATTTCTCATCGCATAGGCTTTGCCCGTATAGCTGACAGAATATTATTCATGGAGAAAGGAAAGTTAACTGAGCAAGGTACGCATGAGGAATTGCTCAAACTAAGCGGTAGCTATGCAAGGCTTTTTCATGAACAAAAGAAATTGTATGAGGAGGTTTCTTACTCATGAAAGTAAGGAAGGGAAGAATAAAAGAAAAAATAGAAAAAGAAATAGATCCTGACAAAGTTACTATCGAGCAATTTTTTAAAACGCAAATAAAGATTATAAAAGAATTGTATACAAGTCGAAAAATTCAAACTATATCTATTATAGTTCTTTCATGCATTTTAATGTGTGAGAATTTTATAAATTTAAAATTTCTTGAGTTTTCAACTAACAGTGTCGCAGGTTATGTCTCGGATAATCCGAAATATGATTTTAAAACCATTTCTGTAACATTCTTATTTTTTATTGTTGCATTATTGATGATGAAAATAACACAAGGTAGTTATGACAAAATCCAAGAGAAATATGTAAGCGAAATTGTTTTTGATTCGGAAAAGAAACTGATAAACAAGCTATCTAAAATATCATATGAATATTATGAAAGCTATAAAATATATCAAACAATAAACCTTGCAAGACAGGCAAGTGGACAATACGCAGACGCTGTATTCGGAATAACGCAGATGGCTCAAATTATATTGATGCTCATTGTCTATGGTGTTATGTTGTCTAAAATAAACATCTTGTTTATTCTTATCATTTTACTTTCAATAACCATTTGTATATTAATATCAACGAAAGTTACCGACAAACAGCTAAACTATTGGAGATCTAATGTTGCACCAGAAACAAGAAGAAACAGTTATTTTAAAACATTGTTCGCAAGCAGGATCAATCATCAAAACATTCAGACCAACAGGACATATCCCTTTTTTAATAGTAAATACGGACATTATAACGATAAAGAAAGAAAAAATTATATAAAACTAAACCTTTTTTCGTTTTCTTCTGAAATGGTGACATCTCTTTTGTTTATTGCGACCTTTTTAGTCACTGCAATTTATGTTGCATCAGGAGTTACATCAGGAGTATATAGTGTCGGGTACTTTACGATGGTAATTGCACTTCTGGAAAGTTTATTTTCCAATATAAAACAATTCGCTTATTTTATGCTCAATGGTAATTGGTATGTAAAAGTATTGAATGCTTATTATGAAGTGTTGGATTTCGCTGAAGATGATGTAAAAGAAAAAATAGCGAAAAAAGACATAGACTGTATGATTAGTCTCGATCATATCAAATATAGATATCCTCAATCTGAAAATCTCGCACTTGAGGATATAAGCGCCAAATTCAAGAAGAAAGAAAAAATAGCAGTAGTGGGAGAAAACGGCAGCGGCAAAACTACCTTGATTTCTATTATTCTTTCATTATTAAAAAAATACGAAGGCGAAATAAACACTGAAAACATTATTACAACGGCTATATTTCAAAATTTTGGACATTACCAATTGACTGTAAAAGAAAATGTAGAAATTGGATGTTCAGGGAAAATTCTTTCGGATGATCGAGTCGTTGAAATATTGAAACAAGTTGGACTATATGACTGTATATCACAAAGACCTGACGGTATTTATACAAATTTAGGTCAGCTTGATAATGGCACTGATCTTTCTAAAGGGCAGTGGCAACGTTTAGCCATAGCAAGACTTTTGGCAAAAGAAGATTCGAATGTTTGGATACTTGATGAGCCTACTGCCTATCTTGATCCACTGGCAGAAATTGAATTGTATAATTTTATTTTTGATATAGCTGGCGACAGACTTGTATTTTTTATATCGCACAGGCTAGGGTTTGCAAAAAATGCAGATCGGATCCTTGTGATTGATCAAGGAATTATAGCAGAAGAAGGAAGTCACAATGAATTGATGAAAAAAGGTGGACGGTATGCAAAGATGTTCTTGGCACAAAAAGAATGGTATAAATAAACTTTGAATGGTAGATGAACTTCTGAGATGGATTTACTTATTAAACATAAAATTCTTATACTTAAAGGTAAAAGCAAAACTCCTATTCGTCTGAAAGTGAAAGGGTGCAGCATGTTTCCAGTTATATCAGAAGGAGATGAGTTGTTAATTAAAGGTAATGACAGTTATGAGATCGGCGACATACTTGTCTTTACCTATAACGCGGACGAATTGGTAGTTCATAGATTGCTAAAAAGAAAAGAAGATCTGTATCTATGTAAAGGAGATAATTCATTTAGACTAGAAATGTTTAAAGCCGAGAGAATTGTCGGTAAAGTAATTAATATTAACGGCATGAAAGTTCCCGATATTTCTGATGAGCAAATAGAAATGTCTTTTGAGGTGAATAAGATATTCACAAAAAACAATTATGACGTGAACGAAACAACAAAAAACGAAACCTACATAAATTATGTAAATAAATATATCTATAATAATGGAGGTTAGACTTTCAATGATTAAAGAGGTCTTGTTATGAATGAAATTAAAAAACTTTGTGAAAAAATAATTGGATATAGGAAAACAGATAATCATCAAACTTTAGACTATATTGTAAATTATCTTCAATTACCTATTGATGATCTTGCAAAATATAGTGATAAAGAAATGGCTGTTTTAAATTTAAGAAACACAATTATCCTTAAAGAAATGGAAAACATACAGAATATATGTTTTTCTAATGATATCCCCATGGCATTTTTAAAAGGATTATTTGAAGCCTATGATTTATATAATCTACCCATTTCAAGACTGTCAAGTGATGTTGATTTATTGGTACCAAGAGAGTGCTTAACGACTCTCTCAAGCGTCCTATTAAAAAACGGATATGAGGCTGATCAAAATCTAAACGATCCGGATATTTTGAAAAGTCATATCAATAATATTGAGATACATCATTTATGTGCATTTAAAAAGTGCATTTTAAATGGTACATTTGAGATTCATTTGGAAATACACCATGTTATAGATGTAAATTGGCATACATTCTTTTTGAAAAATCATTATGATTTGACTCATTTTATGTTAGAAAATACAGCTTTCAATAAAGTGAAAAATTGTAATATTAGAACATTGTGTATTGAAGACAGGCTTATAGTATCTATGCATCATTTCGCAAGACACCTTGTCTCAAACATAACCGGTTTTGCCGTAAATGATTGTGGTCAATTATTTCAATGCAAAACTTTACTTGATGCTTTTTTGTTATATCAAAAGTATCAAAATCAGTTGAATTATGAAATTTTATATAATAAAATTGAGCTGTACGGTTTTAAAGATTATATTGCAATTTCAAATAAATTCATCGAGGAATTATTTGATGAACGAATATTTAATTGTGAGATGATTAACAATCTTAACGATTACAAATATAATGTTTGGCAAAATATAATTTCTGATGCCATTATAAAAACAATTTCCTCAGAGTTCTTGCTTACTGAAGATAGTGAGGTTTTTTATAAAGCAGTAATAGATAGATGTATATCTCGAAATCCAAATTATTATTGTAAAAAAGGATATAGAGATAATCAAATTATACTTATAGATGAATTTGCCGAAAGCGAGACAAAAAGACGATTTGGAACTATTTCTCGAGAAGGACTCAATCCAAAATCTCCCAATGATAGCAAGGCTGAGATCAAGATGACGTGGGACAACGAATATCTTTATATAATATTTAATGTCACGGACAAATGTCTAAAGTATTATGGAAAAACGCAGAAAAACATTTGGAGCGATGGAGTGACCTTGTCTATTTACAATCCAGATTTTACTCTCTCTAAAAACAATCTGTTAATTTCTTTGATGTTTAATATAGCTATTGCCGAAAACGAGAAAAAGTATGTACTCGTATCAAATAATATACAAACGCAGAATAAGGAATTCTCTGAAAACAAAATTTTAAATCATATATGCGAATTTGAGGAAGCACCAGCCGGTTATAATTTATATTTAAAATTAAATTGGGTGAATTTAGATGTTAATATTAAAAACATAGATCATTTAGGAATGGATATAGCAATTAATAATGTTAATTCAGATGATGCTGTGATTGATTCAGTCTTATGTTGGTCGAATCCAGTTAAGAGTTATTACTGTCCTGCCAAATTCGGTAAAATTATTTTAATTCCTTAAGTTATCAATATTTTTCTCTATGACAAAACCTTTGATAGGTTCAACTGGGAGAATCCTATATTCAAAATCTGAGACATTGTTGAAAGGAAGATATAAAATGGAATCATTTTACAGGTACATAATCTCAGTTCCTTATTATAAACTGATTGAAATCGAATCTATAATCCAAAATATCTGTGCCGAAAACATAAAGAAATGTGGTATAGAAACACGGTATTACTATACAATCAAAAGAACAAACATTGATGATACTCAAAGTTATTATGTAATGGAAAATTCCGGCGAATTTTTCTTGCATGTGCAAAAGAAAGTTGACGGTTCGCTTTTTATCACATCGGTTTCACCCATAAAAGATCAAACAGACAATATTAACTATAATGATGAAAAGCTACATTTCAAGAAATATGAATCTCGCATGGTATCATACTACACTATGTCTGAAAATATTATTATTGCTTGTTACATAGATCAATATCTTGAAATGACAATTTGTTCTATTGAAGTCGTTTTTGATAAAGATAAAATTGAAATTGCTAAAAATATTATAGATTCTATATTTTTAAATGATAAAATAACAGGCACTCTGTAAATTTTTGTTTGAATTGATTTTACTTCTAGGCAAAACTCTTTAATAAGACATGGCTTTGTGTTGCTAAAACAATTTTTCAAGATGGCCATTCTTTTAGTATCACAAACGAACGTTTATGGGACTATTTCTCAAACACCTGGAACTGCTTATTTTTAAACGAATAAGCAGTTCTTTTTCTATTCCCTTTTTCTAATTACCTTTAATTACATGTATAACCGTTTACGGCACTTTAAATGGCAATATTATACGCCGTTATATTTATTGACAATGTAAATAAACATGTGTATAATGTATACACTAAGAAGGGGTGATAAATTATGGCACAAACAAATATAAACATCCGTATGGATGAGGAACTGAAAAAGAATGTCGAGAAAATATTTTCCGAATTAGGTTTAACAACATCCTCAGCATTTAACGTTTTTGCAAAAGCAGTTGTCCGGGAACGTCGCATCCCATTTGAGCTGTCACTTAACATTCCCAACGCGGAGACACTGGCAGCTATTGATGATGCAGAGAATAATCGCAATATGAGCAAACCGTATAATAGCGTTGAAAGCCTTATGGAGGATTTAAACGCTTGAATTAAGATTCTCGGAATATATAAGGTGTTAATGCACTAAAAAATAGCAATCTACACCTTTAGAAAGTGAAGGTATTGTTATGCAACCAAAGTTCATTATGACAAGAGAAGAAAATATATTTGTTGCCAAGCGTAATATCATAGATTATATTTGGAAAAGCGCAAAGTTGGAAGGATTGGGTGTTACATATCCGGACACAGAAGCCATTTTCAACGGTATGCGCGCACCGAATGTAAAGGTTGAAGAAGTTGTTGCCGTAAACAACTTAAAACACGCATGGCAGTTTTTACTGAACAATCTCGATGTTCCGGTTGACTATCCGTATGTATGCCAGTTGAACAAAATCGTGGGCGGTGACAATCTGGTTATTAATGCTGGATTTATCAGAAAAGTTCCAGTCTCCATCGGTGGTACTTCATGGAAACCGGATATGCCTATAGAATCTCAAATCAAGGAAGAAATTTCAGACGTTCTTGCAATAGAGGAACCCACAGAGAGAGCCGTCACTCTGATGCTCTACCTTATGCGTAAGCAGATGTTCCTTGATGGCAACAAACGCACTTCCATGCTTGCAGGTAATCAGATCATGATTGCGAACGGCTGCGGTATTATCAGTGTTCCGATTGAACATCAACCAGAATTTACAAAACGGTTAGTTGAGTTTTATGAATCCGACAACATGGATGAGCTGAAAGCTTTCGTTTACGAAACCTCTATTGACGGTATTGACTTCCGCCAAAACAACAGCGAAGAAGATACCCCAACGCTCACCATATAATAAAAAGGAGCGTTAAAATAAATATGATTTTCGGATACACAAGAGTAAGCAAGACCGAACAAAACCTCGATCGGCAGCTCGATCAGCTCCAGGCTGAAGGCTGCGACAAAATATTCAAAGACAAGATTACCGGAACAACAATTGACAGACCGGAACTGAATAAAATGCTTGAGCAGCTCCGGCCCGGTGACACCGTCATCGTTACCGAGCTGTCGCGCTTCGGACGTTCAACGAAAGACCTTTTAACTTTGTCGGATATGCTCAACAGCAAGGGGGTTAATTTTAAGAGCTTGAAAGAATCCTGGGCGGACACTACCACGCCGCAGGGTAGGATGCTGTTTGTCATTTTCGCCGGTATAAGTCAGTTCGAACGTGACTTGATCTCACAGCGAACAAAAGAAGGATTAACGAGTGCCAGGGCGAGAGGACGAAAGGGCGGGAGACCGGTAAAAGAAAATGCTGCCATTACATTAGCATTAAAAATGTACGGCAGCAAAAATTATTCTATTTCCGAAATAACAGAAGCTACAAATGTGAGCAAAACCACGCTATATCGTTACTTAGAAAAACGAAACAATTCACTCTTGCTTGAGCTAATGAAAACGCCGATTTCCGAATGTATACCAGAAGAAAATGTGGAGTGGTAAAATATTTTTATTGAATGCGGGCATTCTGTTTACTCAGAATACCCGCATTGATTGTGCCATTATTTAACATTAATAGGGACTATTGCTATTGTTTTGCTATCTCTTGAAATGTAATCAAGGTCACATTAGACATTTTCTCTGCAGCCTCAATACAGCCTTTTGTAAAACCGGATCGTGAAAAAAGATATAAATAAACGTTTTTATAATTAAACAGCTTGCTGCGTTCTGCAAGAGTATTTAGAATGCCAATATCTACTTTTTCGTTTGTCCATTTACATTCTCCGAACAGAACAGAGTCTTTGCCGTCCGTTCCCATAATGTCAATTTCAATCTCGCTTTTACGCTTTTGATCATTGCCCCACCAACGTCCGAGATCGGTAAATGTTATAGCCGCCTTACTACTACGGTTTAGCTCCCACAAATACTGTTTGCAAATTTCTTCAAATACCGCACCCATATAGGCATTCAACTGTTTAGAAACATTCTTGTATGCAAGATCAATCATTCCGTTTTGCAATATTGAAAGATTGGCAGGAATAAAGCGATACCAAAAGCGAAACAGATTGTCTGAAATTACGTAGATTGTTTTCTTGGTGTTTTTATCGGAAAACGGCATTTCTTTAGTTATAATTCCAAGGGAAATAAGCTTTTTGAGACAAGCTGCACAAGCACTCGTTTCCTCTCTGACTTTGCTTGAAATCTCTGATAGCTTCGTACTGCCTGTAGCAACTGCGGTAATAATTGCATTATAAAGCGCAGCTTCACGAACTTCCTGCTTTAACAAATTATTCGGTTCTTCAAACAAATAGGAGTTTGTGTCAAGTATATTCATTTTTATATTTTCTTCAACGGTCAGCTTGTCGTTCATTTGAAGCAAATATTGCGGTGTTCCTCCGACAATACCATAAATTTCAGCCATTTCCTGCGCAGTAAAATTATTGAAGTATTGACATGTCTCTTTAAATTCAAACGGCTGTATTTTAAATTGAGCCGTTCGTCTACCATAAAGAGGGCTTTGATAGCCCAAAACTTGTTCTTCCATAAAAGACATGGATGATCCACAAAGAATCAAAAGCAACTTAGAATTGTTCTTGCTCTTATCAATTAAAACCTGTAAAACAGAGGACAGTGCCGGATAAGACTTGGCAACGTAAGGATATTCATCAATAACAAATACCATCTGTTTTTTCTCTGCAAGCTTAAAGATGTATTCAAGCGCAGATTGAAACGATGGAAAAACCGGGGAACTATCCGCTTTGTTCGTATGGTCAAAAATACTTTTACTCAAGTTCTCGAGATTTTGAATAGCATTGCTTTCAATCCCCGTAAAATATATGGTTTCTTTATCTTTTACAAATTCATTTATCAGCGCTGTTTTTCCAACACGTCTACGACCATAGATTACCGGAAACTGAAAGTCTCTTTTTTTATAAAGTTGATTAAGCTTTAATAATTCTTTTTCTCTGCCTATGAACATAAAATTACACCTTCCTATGATACGCTTATTTACGTTTTACTAATTTACGATTTACTTATATTAGTGTATATCTATAAAAGCAAAAAGTCAATATGCTTATTAATTTTAACGTTAGTAAATTACAATTTATATTTATTTGCTTGTATTTATTATAATCTTATATCGGCTCTATTAATCTCGGCATCCGTGGAAAAGCGGGCGATCTGTTTATACAGAATGCCCGCTTTGATTGTGGGATTATTTGCTGTTAATTGGATCTATTGCTAATCCCTTTTCTTGTCTCGCACTTATAATCTTACCAGCAAGGGCAACTCTTAAATTGCTTGCCAATATCTCCTCTTTGGTATAGATAGTATTTTTAAAATCTTCCCAGTTATCTCCTACGGGAGAGGTCTCTTTATTATTCATTTTAACCACCTGTTTTCTTTCGAAATTCTTATTACAAAACGGTATGCTACTGCTTCTGGATTGGAACAAAATCAATCTTGACAGCCATACCCATTCCATTAGCGAGGCGTTTTAACATTTTTAAAGACGGATTAGCGTTACCATTTTCCAATTTGCTGATATCGGCTCTGTCAATCCCGGTGCGATCTGCAAGCTGCTGCTGTGTGAGCTGCATTGATTTCCTTGCTTCAATCATTGCTCTGATAACTTGGAATTCAGGCTCCAATGCTTCGTATTCAGCTTTCACATTTGGATTTTTTAAATGCTCTTTCAGAACCTCGTTGAATTTACTCATTGGCATATCTCCTCACTCACATTATAGTGGATTATATCCCACGTTGTCAACTGCTTTTTTTTACTGTTTTTTGAGCATTAATTTTTGCTCCCGATCATGGCAGCTCGGCTGCAGGATGATTGATGTATTGATAAGATAAGACAGATTAATAAAATTATCTGCATTATCTTTCTTACCGTTACTTAAAGCGAAGCAGAGTCAAGAGGGCATACTTGCCGGTGGAGATTTTTAAAAAGTACGATTTATCGGACGGTTTAAAAATACAACCGTTTACCTCTTTACTCTGGAGGAGCTGACACACTCGACAGGCAGGTTGCAACATTATTTGTTGCAACCTCTGCCCAACGGCGAGTGATTTAGTTTAGGTGGAAGCTGTCCGGCATGCCCCCTTTTCAAAGGGGGCAATGAGGACTGGGGAGCTGCTCGCAGGCGGCGGGGCAAAGCCACATAACTACGTTCCACGTAACCCCCTCGGAGAGCAAGTACCATTTCGCAGAATATGGTATAACTTGCTACACCATATTGACAATGGGGTTTTTTAGTGCTACAATTTGATTGGAGCAGTAAACAAACGCCAATAGCAGTACGTATTGAGATTACTATAACATAGTAATCGAAAATGAGTGCTGCATGGCAATATGAGTGTAAAGCGCTTCGTCGTTCCCCCCGTTGCCCTTTTCCCCGTACTACTATATTTTCGTTTTTTTGGCGAAAGGAGTTTTTAAAATGGCACATTGTAAAAAGATGGACAGAGCTACTTGTGGTCATATGTTTAAGCATTTCGAACGAGCAAAAAACGAGCAAGGCGAATACATAAAGTTTGGTAACGAAAACATTGATACAAGTAGATCACACCTTAACTATAATCTTGCCCCGGTACGAGAAAGCCAGGGAGACTTTGTAAGGCAGCGCTGCAGCGAAGTTAAATGTCAGAACCGTAAGGATGTAAATGTAATGTGTTCCTGGATCGTAACAGCTCCGAAGGATCTCCCGGAACAGGAGCATGAACTATTTTTCAAATCAACCTATGAATTTCTTTCAGAACGGTATGGCAAAGAAAATGTTGTTTCCGCTTACGTACATATGGACGAGCTTACCCCTCATATGCACTTTGCATTTGTTCCTGTAGTATATGAAAAAAAGAATAACCGATATAAGGTATCTGCAAAGGAAGCTATAGATTTGCGAGAACTTAAAGTGTTTCACGGTGAGCTGTCGGCTCATCTGGAACATACGCTTCAACATCCAATCAGCATTCTGAATGAAGCAACCATTGAGGGAAATAAAAGTATTGTAGAGCTAAAGCGCAAGTCTGCTGCGGAACGATTGATAGAGGCGCGCACAGAAGCCTCTAAAATCATCACGGATGCACAGTTGGAACTAAACCATATAAATGTAAGCCTTGCCCCCTTAAAAGCCGAATACGAGGCTAAGAAAGCGTATGTGAGGGCATTTGACAAGTCGAGTAACATATCGACTGCTTTGCCGGATTATGCAGAAGTTAAAGAAAAGGGTATTTTGAAAAAGCAAGAATTTGTAACTGTACCAAAAGAAAAATGGGTAGAGAAACATGTTTCCGCCAACGAAAAAGAATTCCTTAAAAAAGCGACAGAAAAATTTGAAAAAGTCGTATCTGAGTTTAAACACACATCATCTGCTGAGTATATTCAGGAACTCGAAAATCAAGTAAACGATCTTAAAAATGAGTTAAATTACACGCGGAAAAAGAACGAAAAAGTACTTACAGATGTAATTTACGAACGAAATGATTATTCTGATCAGCTGGAATATATAAAAGAGTATGCAAGGGAGAATTATTCAATCTATCCTGATCTAATAGGATTTCTTGAATCTATGGATGAAAATGAGGAAGAACATAAAAAATTGTATGGTCAAACTATATAATCAAAAAAATCCGGAAGCAATCTGCCTCCGGATTTTCTTTATATAAAATCATCATAACCATTTCAAAAAGGAAAGTAACAGTTCCGCAGAGCTGCGATACTTCCTTTTGGTACTGATTTTTCCGTTGTCCGCCAACCAACGGTACATTCGCCCGTTAAGATTTCTTGATGCCTTACGGCTCATTAACAGTCAAGCCTGCGAGATACATTAATGCTGTTCGTATCGAGCGTCGGATTGTTAAGGTGTCAGTCCACCTCTTTTTTAGCTCCCACTTATGGTAGGGTACACCGCTTTTTCGGCTCTCACTCACGGTAGAGTACACCGGCATTTTCAATTCCAACTTAAGGCATGGTTCTCCGCTTTTTATGATATTACAGCTTCGCATTTTTCTCAGGGGCGAAACACCGTCGCAGGATTTCGTATCTTTGCATTGTAGAGTTCTTGTTTTTATTATATCCTTATTTTTAGAAATGTCAATCTTATCTGTTTGAAAACTTCTTTTTTTAACCGACTAACCAACAAAATATTTCCTCTTGTTTGTTAGCTTGTTTTACTCCTTGTTTTATTCCTTGTTTTACTCCTTGTTTTCGGTTCTGAAAAATCCAGTGATTGCAATGCATTTCAATTTTACTTACGGAGAGGAAAAAACAAACTTACGGAGAGGAAAAAACAAACTTACGGAGA
>ENA-UOOR01002275-UOOR01002275.1-fermentation-metagenome-genome-assembly--contig:-NODE-2275-length-19826-cov-22.495170_pt1 | contig 19826 bp, 22 predicted proteins | sample MGYA00245780_ERZ724029 | MGnify/ENA primary metagenome ERZ724029 (study PRJEB28704, sample SAMN03018315) | fermentation metagenome | biome: anthropogenic terrestrial biome; feature: soil... | reverse complement strand
GGCAACGGTCGATGAAGCAGGAATCCCGCGACTTAAGTCGTGGGAGGTTCAAGAGTCTGTGGCGGTGCTATTCGAATGGATAGGTTTCTTCTGGATGCAGGATGAGGGGTTGGCGGAGACAGCGGAGACGTTGGCGCTCTTGGAGTACAGCCGAACGGCGCTTAGCGGACTACTGGAACTGGATCTATGGGAAACCAAGGCAATGCCTGAGAGTCTGTATGTTCAGTACCACTCTCGTCTCGGGGTAACACCAGGTGATCCGGAGCTCTGGTGCATCGACAGTTTCCGTTCCATCGATGCAGTCTATGTGTTCTACTACACCCTCGGACACATATTCTCACATGAGGTTCAGAATCGTATCGCAAGACGGGAACGTGATATGAGTGTTTTGGGGATGTGGTTGAAGTCACTACTCCAAAGCGGAGGACGACCAAGATACTCAGACATGATAGACACACTCGCAGGTGAGTGCGATGGCTAGGCTCTGTGTGGTTTCCTGTGGTCAGAAGAAGGTCTGGGCTGTGGAACCTGGTAGAGGTCCTACACCGGCCCGGGAGGCATATGTCGGTTCGTTTTCGCGCTTGTGCAGGGAGTACGCTCTGCGGTTTTTCGACAAATGGGTCATTTTGTCGGCAAAGTACGGGTTCCTGCATCCACAGGACATTGTCCCGGCTGACTACAACGTGTCGTTCAACCGGGCGAGACCCAAACCCATTGGCATCCATATACTGCGATGCCAGATAGCGAGCGAAGGCCTTGCCGAGTTCGACACTATCCTAGTTCTTGGCGGACGCCGGTATGTTGAGGTTGTGAAGGCGGCATTCGGCGGGGACTACTCGTACGAGCTGCCTCTCGCCGGCGCCGCCGGTATCGGCGTTATGATGCAGAGGCTGAGGCGAGCGCTGGATGACAACCAGGAGATATGTGTGAGGGCAGGGGAGTGATGATGGATCTACTTCAGTGGCTTCAGGGAGTAGAGGGGCACAAGTCTGTGCCGCTGTTCGATCTGGGAGATAATCTCGCGGTGAAGATCAAGTACGTGGGAAGCCGAAACAGGCCCATTCTCAAGCGGCATCCCCAGATGGAGCAGGCGATCATCGATCTGAACGTCGAGGCATCCGCCGCCAGGTCAGCGAGAACATCCGGAACATTCGCACGAACACGAGCGCCTTCGCAAGATGGGGCGACAACATTGTTCGAGTCGCCGGGCTCCACACGTCTCGTGCAGCCTGTCTTGTTGTACATCGCGCCTTGGTATACCTACAGCAAGGGCCCGTCCGGCAATGTGTGCTCGGTGAAGCAGATCACACAGGAACTCATCGGCCTGGCTTACACACAATTCACGGCAACGCTGCTGAACGTGCACAGAGGCTAGACCAGGGCATGCCTTACGATCAGTGAGCCACCCCGCGTGTCTCTTGTTCCGGATTTCGTCTCGCACCGGCTCCGTCCCGGCGGCAACCAACGCGACGAAGGCGGCGCTGCTTGCGTCCTCTGGGATGCAGACATAAGCGGACGCTGTCGGTTCGGGCGCCGGGCTCGTTCTGTGGAGGCGGGAGCATGGCATCGAGCACTGCCGGGGTTGCCGAAGAGCTTCTGGGGCGGAATTACAGGGCTAGCAGGTCGTAGCATTGCTTTGCAAACTCACTTGTGGGATGATGGTGCTGCTTTTGGCGAAGGAATATCTGAGAGCGACCCAAAGGAGGAGGGTCAGGTGGGACCTTGGGCAAGACAACGGCGGCTCGCGGCCGTGATCCTCATCGGCGCCCTGAGCGCCGCGACTGCGATGGCGTGTGCTTCAGCGGATGCGGCGACAGGTTTTCCTGACGTGTCGGCTATTGATAGCTTTGTGGACAAGCAGATGCGCAAGCACCGTATTCCGGGCATCTCGCTTGTGGTATTCGAGGACGGTGAGGCGACCTATGCGAAAGGCTACGGCGCCGCAGGGCAAGGGCAGCCTATGACGCCTGACACTCCGATGATCATAGGTTCGACGACGAAGCCGTTTACAGCCGTTTCTATCTTGCAGCTAGTTGAGCAGCACTTAGTCGACCTTGACTCGCCTGTCACTGCCTATCTGCCGTGGTTCCGCGTGTCAGATCCAGTTGCTTCGACGAGCATCACTGTCCGTCATCTACTGAACCACACAAGCGGACTCTCCGAGCTTGGCTACAATCGGGTACTGAGCCCCGATGCAACGCTTGAGCAAGGGGTGCGCGATCTCCAACTCGCCCGGTTGACTGCGCCTGTGGGGGCTACGTTTCAATACTTCAACCCCAACTACGCGATCCTAGCGCTGATCATCGAGGCATTGAGCGGGCAGTCCTACGGGGACTATGTGACTGAACACATTTTCCGGCCACTGGGGATGACGAATAGCTATGCCGACAAAGAGGATGCACTGGAGGCAGGGTTGGCCGAGGGGCACAGCAAGCTGTTCGGTTTCCCCGTAGCACGCCGACCGATCTTCCGCGCCCACTTGCTGGGTGCAGGCTACATCGTCTCGACTGCACGCGACTTGAGCCGTTTTCTGATCGCCATAGACAATGGAGGGGTCTCGGGCGACGCGAGGATTCTGTCGCCGGATAGCGTAGCGCTCATGGCGTTGCCGCCTGCCCAAGTGCCAGGCACTAACTATGGGATGGGCTGGAGTGCTGGAACACACCGCGGAGAGCCGATCGGCGGGCACGGAGGCTCGGACGAGGTGTATTCATGTCAGACGGGGCTGCTAACAAACCAGCATCGCGGCTATGCCTTGCTCATGAACGAACAGCACCTTATCGACGGCATGGTGGCCTCTAGCCAGCTTCAGATCGGCCTGCGAGACTTGCTCATCGGGCGACAGCCCGACGAGGGCGGGATTTCGATGAAGCTTGTCGGCATCGTCATGCTTGCAGTGTTCCTGATCGCGCTGTTCAGTACGGTTCGTTCCTTCGTACGCATGCGTGGATGGAGCCGCGAAGCCAGATCTCTTACAGCTCGGCAGGTAGCGTGGCGGATCGCGCCGCACCTGTTGGTCCCGGCTCTCACCCTAATCGTGCTGTACCGCTTCCTCGGCAGCGTTCTCCTCAGAGAGCCAAGGGCCTGGAACTTCCGGGTCGTGGGAGCCTATTTCATGCCGGACATCGCATTGCTCCTACTATTGGCCATCGTGCCAGACATCGTGCAAGGTATCTACATGATGATAGCAGCTGTTAGGGCTGATCGCTCCGCCGGCCGCGCGGCTCGGCCCCAGGGCAACGCTGGGAGAAGGTAGTCGACGCGAGGACCCATCAGGACCGGTGGTAGGGACGATCATGGGTGCGAAAATGAAGCGCGCAGAGAAGACGCGGTCGCCCGCAGGCGTCCCGCGTCTTTCCGCAAAAGCCCTGCGCATGTCCACGCCTTGGTTCTGGTGTAGATCAAAATGGCACGTCTGAGGAACGATGCCGTGCCGGGCTCATCTTTGCCGTAGTAGGCGGTGTACCTCTCATCATCGACGTATATCTGCGCGAGTCCGGCATGGGCTTCCCTTGAGTAGGAGTCCCACCAGAAGCTTAGCCATTGGCGATGGAGTTTCGCTGCTCTCCGGGCCAGCGGCCTCGCCAGGATCGCAGCGGGAGCAGCTGGGGCGGAACGGGACCCGAGGACAGAGTCGGGGATAGACCCGACGATAGACCCGGTGATAGGGAGAACGGACACGCGTTTTCGGATATGCCAAGGTCGAAGAGGATCGCTCTGAAATAGCCGTGGAAGGGATACCCCTCAGGATACTGGGCAATCGGTGGAGGAATCCGGAGATCGGTGCAGAAGGCAGACACAGCATCGGGCGGGGAACTCATTCAACGGGCGGTGAATGAAGCGGTTTTTGCAGCTACGATGCGCTCATAGTGTTGGAACTGAACCGACCAAAGGGCGTAAGCGATTTCGAAGCGGCTTTGCGCATGATTGCCTTGAGCGTTGGACATGCGGAACTGCGGCACTCGATCAAGGGGGCGCGACTTGCAGTGAGAGAAACAATGAAGGGAAGACCTAGAATAGCGAATATGGTCTTGATCGGTCTGGCCACGATAGTCGTCCTGTTCTCGGTCTGCTCCATGGTCATTGTGAAGACCATGTACGACAAGCAGTTTCAGAGGGCCGACAAGCCCAAGTTTTCGGGCTATCTCAGGTACGGCGATGTAGACGGATATGACCGCAGAGTTGTGAGGTTCAGGTCCGGCGACAACACTCTTGCGGGTTACGTATACGGTGAGCATAATGACAAGGGGCTGGTTGTGATCGCCCATGGGCTGGGAGGCGGCGCAGAAAGCTACCTGGCGGAAACGCTGTATTTCGTGGACAATGGCTGGCGCGTGTTCTCATTCGACTGTACTGGAAGCCACGAGAGCGAGGGGAAGGGCACCATCGGGCTTCCGCAATCGGTGCTGGACCTGAACTCAGCTCTGGGCTACATAAAGAGCGACAGCACACTGAATGATCTGCCCATCATGCTCTACGGGCACAGCTGGGGCGGCTATGCAGTTGCTGCTGTTCTCAACTATGATCATGATATCGCCGCGGCGGCGAGCATTGCAGGTTTCAACGCACCTATGGAAATACTCTTCGAGCAGGCAAAAGAGATGATGGGAGCAGTCGCATACGTGGAATACCCATTTCTCTGGGCATATCAAGCGATGCTCTTCGGTCGCGCCGCGCGGCTTACGGCCGTAGACGGAATCAACAGCGCCGACACTGTGGTCATGATCATCCACGGCGATAAGGATACAGCCATATCATACGGCGGAGCCAGCATCATCGCGCACAAGAGCGAGATAACGAATCCGAATGTGGTCTGCAAGACGTGCGCGGACGAGAACCACAATGGGCATAGGGACCTATTTCGATCCGAGGCTGCGGTTGAGTGCATCAACCGGAAGAACCAAGCATACCAGGAGTTGTATGATCTCTACAATGGCAGCATACCGGATGACATCGTGGCTGACTACTACGCAAATGTGGACAGAACCCTGGCCAGTGAGCTTGATATTGGCTTCATGGACGAGATCAATCGCTTCTTTGAGCATCGCTTGCCGGATTGATCGGTCCATGGAGTTGTGTGTTCTCTGGCGAACAGTATAGGGTATCCTCACGACGGCAACTCATGCTCGCTGACTGGCCGGTGCCCGGTGGCACGGGGCCGGCCTTGGCGCGAGTGGCTCAGTCCTCCGCAAGGAACCTTTCAACCAGGAATCTCCGCATTGCCTCGAAGGTTTCCGTAATGCTCTCCACCGTGCCCGGCATGTGACCGTCATTGGGCAAATACACCACCTGAGGCGTGTTTCCGGCCTCTCGGAGCTCCCTGATAGCCCGTATGTTCTGGCTAGGGTATACTGCATCGTCATTGCCTGAATAGACGATAAGGATGGGAGACTTGAGCGAGTTAACATAGCTTGATGGCGACAATACTCCGGCGAGCTCGGTATAGGGCTCCGGCGCGGAGCACTTGTGGTAGTCCGGGACGGGCGCGCCGTCTGTCAGTTCGACGCCCAGGTCGGTCCAGTCCCATACCCCCATCAGTGAGATGACTGCCTTATAGGTGTCCGGATGGACTGCTGCCTGGTAGAACGAGATGTACCCTCCGTAGGAGTGCCCCATAATGCCAATGCATTCGGGATCTGCGATTCCGTTCTCTACAGCCCACTGAACGCTTTCGAAAACATCCTGCTGCGGCAGGAGCATGTTCTGGCTCGCGGTGTCGGTGTACTCGTTGCCATATCCGCTGGAGAATCGAAAGTCTACCGACAGAACCGCTATCCCCAGGTTTGAGACGAGCAGCGCATGCTCGTTCGGGGCCCAGGTGAACCTGGCCTGGGGCCCGCCGTGGACGTTGATCATCAGCGGCAGGTTGCGTGGGCTCTTGCCGAGCGGCACCGTCAAGTATGCATAGACGGTCGCCCCATCGCTTGCCCTAAACGACACCGGGTAGGTGTGCCCGACATCGCAGATGGGTATGTCTGATGACAGAAGAAGCGTCGCCGACATCGTCTCGGCGGAGAGGGCCGCTCAGCTCGGCCTTTACGAAGCTCTGCTTACGCGCGACGCAGAGGGGGTCTTGCCCGTGCTCGAACGTGAGGCAGGGGACCGCCGCCTTCAGGAATGTGTCCATGTCCACCGACGAGTCGGGGGACTGTTGGCCGAGGGCGGTGTTTTCCAGGGCGGCTCTCGCAGGAACGGAGCTCTGGTTGGCTCCGGCGGGCGTCGAGAGGGCGAGAAAAACGGCGATCAACATGATAGATACAGATGCGCAATAGGTCAGCCTTCGCTTTTTCATCATTGCACGCCTTCCTCTGCACGTGTGCGTGAGATCCTTGGCATACATCGTCGATTCCGAAGATGCTGGCGAGTCATGTGCGCGATTAGGACTTCGGCAATTGCCACTATGATTCTGTGCAGACAATGTGAATCCTGCAGGAATCACGGCGAGAGGACGTCGATGAAAGCGCTCGCGCAGAGACTGGTTAGGGACCGTTCAGACAGTGTGGTTGCCGGGCAGCAGGACATGTAGTTGCGACCGCACACGTGTCTGACCAGAGATAGACTGCCCATCGCCGTCCAACGATGGCCCGATCATGGGATGATATGGTGGTGCATACATAGCTAGGATCGACTTTTGGACTAGCAGGAGAGCGTTTTGGGAAGGAATTGCTACATGAAACGATAATCAGTCATATGGAGCCGGGACGCCTTGACATCGGCCTTCCCAGATTAGGCGGCTCGAAACGTGGATGATACTCAATGGTCCGCGGTTAGCGCGTGGCCCGTGTAAAGCACGGCTGGGTTCAGGGAGTATCCCATCGCTTAGTCCGGAAGCTAATCACGTGAGAGCGCGCGGCAATGAAATGTGGATTTCGATAGCGGAATGCAAGTACCTCCCGCGTTATCGCAATGACGAATCACCACTGGAAGGGAGGCAGGGACAATGACTACACCCGCTGGTTCGCGGTTCTGGGGCAAGTATCAAGCGAAAACCGGAAAGTCCCTCTCGCTTCTTGCCCATTCGCTTGATGTAGCGGTTGTGTTCCGGGCTCTCTGTGATCTTGATGGGATAAGGCGTACTCTCGCTAACTCCACAGACGGTCTGCTAACAGATGAACACCTGGACCGCTTGGCAGCCCTGGCTATGCTCCATGATATTGGCAAGGCCAACTTGGGATTTCAGGACAAGATACTGCATAATCCCCACGCACACGTCGGTCATATTCGGGAACTGGCTCCTCTGATTGGCGATGAAGAGCTTAGTGGAATGCTTCTGGAATCGCTCCCGAGAAATGTTGTGACATGGTTCTCCAGCACGAATTCTGCTGACAGCTACTTTTTCGCGATTTTCTCTCATCATGGGCGCCCGGTGAGATTCCTAGACGCCAAGTCTGGAAGCTATTGGCTGGCCCGCGACGAGTGGTGGCACCCTGATTCATGTCGGGATCCGATCCGGGCTATCACCGACATATCTTCATTCACAGAAGTGGCTTTTCCCCGAGCATTCTTGGCTTCAGCCAGCCCCCTGCCGGATGAACCCCGGTTTCATCATCGTTTTGCCGGGTTAGTTATGCTTGCCGACTGGATCGGATCCCACAGCCACTGGTTTCCCATCGAACGAGCAACCGCGGAAGACCGGCTGGCACGCGACCTCAAAGCCGCACCGGAATTGCTGCGGTCTGTCGGCCTGGATGCAAAGCCTCTTCGTCCCATCCTAATGAACGCGGGCGATGGATTCCAGTCTCGGTTTGGGCTATCCCCTCTTCCCTTGCAGGAAATCGCAGATAGACTAGATCCCGATGACCCAGACACCGATCTTGTGATAGCGGAGTCGGAGACCGGGTCGGGCAAGACCGAAGCGGCCCTTAACTGGTTCTGTAAGCTCTTTGTTGCCGGGAAAGTAGATAGTATGTACTTTGCTCTACCAACTCGAGTTGCAGCGAGGGAGCTCTATGAGCGGATCAGCAACACTATCAGATCCTGGTTTCCTGATCCCAATTGTCGACCGGTAACACTACTAGCCGTGCCAGGCTACGCCCAGATCGACGGGCATCCCGTGGAAAGGCTCATTCCCGATGCGGAAACGGCGAATCTTTGGCAGGACGACCAGGAAGTCCGTAGCCTAGAAAGGCACTGGGCAGGGGCGATGCCCAAGCGGTTCTTGGCTGCAACTGTGGCTGTAGGCACCATCGATCAAGCCCTGCTCTCAGTAGTGCAGACCGCTCATGCTCACTTGCGTTCAGTGTGCCTTGACCGAAGTCTGCTGGTTGTGGATGAAGTTCATGCTTCGGATCTATACATGTCTCGTCTTCTGAGATCTCTGCTGGCGCATCACTTGGGAGTTGGCGGATACGCCATGCTTCTCTCGGCGACACTGGGGTCACGGGCTCTCAACGAGTACGTTCAGCTAACGGAACCCGGCAGTGTGCTACCCGACCTCCAAACAGCTACTAGGGCACCGTATCCTTCGCTCACCCTATCTGGAGGGCGGACTTTGGCTACGTCGTCGGCGAGGCGGACGAAACAGGTGCATTTTGACATACGCGAATGGGCTTTCAGTCCTGAACAAGCAATCGATCAGGTATTGGCGCCAGCCTTGCAAGCAGGCGCGAGGGTGCTAGTGGTGATGAATACTGTAGCGCGGGCCGTTAACATGTTTCGCGCAGCGGAGAACAGCAGCGCTATTGATGATGCTTGGTTGTTTGAGTGTAGAGGGCGAGCATGTGCGCATCATGGGCGTTTTGCGCCTGAGGATCGGGCTGTTCTGGACGCGACGGTGAGTGCTCGATTGGGAAAGCACAGTCCTCCCGGGCCGGTCCTTCTGATCGGCACACAAACGTTGGAGCAGAGCTTGGATATCGATGCCGACCTCTTGGTGACAGATTTGGCACCCAGTGACGTCTTGCTCCAACGTGTTGGACGATTGCACCGACACGATCGCGCACGACCATTGGGGTACGATAGTGCTTGTTGTATCGTCCTGGTAGCTGATCGAGATCTGGAGACGGCCCTTACAGGCCGGGGCGAAGTGTCCGGCGACTTCAAACGTATAGGTTACGGCAGCGTTTATGAGGACCTGCGCTCGCTGGAACTGACATATCGCGTCTTGAGAGAGAAGCCAACGGCCCTCATTCCTGAAGATAATCGACTCTTGGTCGAGAGAGCGACCCATCCCGAAGCGCTGGATTCACTTTTGGGAGAGCGTTGGACAGAACATCGTAACCTGATCTGCGGGCAAGGGCTCGCAAAGGCGATAGCCGCCGACACGATCACCAACATGTTTGATCGATACTTCGGGCAGATCGAGTTTGTCGAAGCTGGTCGAGCGGTAGCAACGCGTCTAGGTGCAGACCAGTTGCATCTCCCCTTGAATCGCCAAGTAACGAGTCCGTTTGGGAAGACATTGGCCCATATGGTGATTCCGGGGCACATGGCTCCCTGCGAACTGAAGGATGGGTTCATCACAGTGGAGGAAGAAGGAGGTGGGGTCATTATTCTGCGATGTGAAGAACGGCGCTACCAATATAGCAAGTATGGCTTGGAGGAGATATCGTGAATCTTCTGACCGATCCGCTCTTGCGGGTCCAGACTGAACGGGACCTGGAGTATCTGAGTTTACCTGCTCTCCTTGCTAGACTGGGCCAGAACGAGGTTCGCCATCTCGTGGGGATTCAGAGACATCAGTCTGATGCGTTTCACGTCTTCCTTTGCTATCTGGCAGGCGCGGTCCTTGCGCGAGATGGTAGTTCAAATCCCGTGCAAGCCGAGGATTTCTGGCGGGAAGGCTTGCTAAACCTAGCTGGCAAAGCCGGCCATGATGCCTGGCGACTGGTCGTGAACGATGTGACCAAGCCGGCTTTCATGCAGCCGCCGTTGGCAGGAGGTAGTCGAACGCCGACGTCTGTAGTGAATACTGCCGACGAATTGGATCTTCTCCCAACGGCCAAAAACCACGACGTAAAACAGAAGCGGGCCGACACGGCGCACACCGACACTTGGCTCTATGCTCTGATTAGTCTGCAGACCATGAGCGGTTTCTATGGCAGGGGAAATCAGGGAATAACCCGGATGAATCGTGGATATGGCAATAGACCTGTTGTGGAGCTAATTCGTGATCGGATGCCTGGACGGCGCTGGATTGATGCAGCGACCAGGCTGCTTGAGCACAGGAAGCATGTACTCAAAGAGCCATTTGGCTACGATCCTGAAGGTTTGGTGCTAGTCTGGATAGAGCCTTGGGATGGCGGCACCTCATTGGAACTGGCGAAACTGGATCCGTTCTACATTGAAGTATGTCGTCGAGTTCGATTGCGTGGTACAGGTGCCGTTGAATGTGCGGAGTCCTACACCTCGGCCCAGCCTCGCATCGCTGCGAAAGAGCTGAACGGCGTTGTTGGCGATCCATGGTTGCCTGTCGATCTCAAGGGCATTGATAGGGGCAAGAAGGCCAGTGTGAGGGCACTCACTTTCCCGCCGGGAGGTATTACAGCCGAGCACATGCGCCGCCTGATATTCGAAGATGAACTGCAGCTCTGTGCGCTCCAAAAACCGCAACCGAACTGGAAAGGCAATATGTGGCTGGTAGTATCTGTACTGGTGCGAGGGGAAGGGGTCACAGATGGTTTTTGCGAGTGGGAAGTGCAAGTTCCAGAACAAAAGACCTTGAGCATTTTTGGATCACCTGCCCACAAAGATGCACTAGAGAAACTCAGCAGAGATGCCATAGCATATGTCGGCATCATGCAGAATCGAGTGCTCAAGCCCGCTGTATTTGCGCATGCTCTTGGAGCCCCACAAAAGCTCGATCTGGATGACGATTTTGGCAATTCAGCTTGGTCACGGTCATCTAGGCAATTCGAATCATTGTGGTCGGCCGAGTATTTCCCGTGGTTGTTTTCTGTACCAGAGTGCTTCGATGACGAGGAAGAGCTTCGCCGCTGGGTGGAGATCTTGCGGGAACACGCCCTGACAGTGCTCAAAGAAGCGGAGGATGGCTCGGCGAATCACAGCGGGCGCCAGTATCGCATTCGCACAGAGGTCAGGAATAGGTTCTGGGGTGGGTTCTATCGCAATTTCACATTCATGAGGGGGGATCATGGTGACGGCAGCGCGAGTTCCTGAGGAGACTCTGGAACAGCAGATGGGAAGAATTACGGGCATTATCAGCAGCGACAGGTTCCCTACTGGGGAACGAGCGGCTCTGAGGCGAATGAGCCCCGGCCATTCATTGCCGCTGTCCTTCTATCGGTTTGCCTTCAGCTACCTACCCACGGGTTGGGAGTACGCCATTGAGGATTGGACCACGCTGGTTGCCGGGATTGCTTTGATGAGTCCCAATGCGTATAGCGCGCAAGTAGGATTTGGGGGGGCTCTGGGAGAGACGGGGTATTCAGAGTTCAGACTAGAACGTCTTCTAGCAGCTGAATACGATGTCAGAAGGGTTCTGTTCATTCGAGCAATTCGGTTCTTGGCGGCGAAGTCCAAAGCATTCAACTGGGCTGAAGGAGCGCGATTCTTGTTGACCAAAAGCGAAAGCAAACGGGACACGCTGAGTCTCAGCATTGCGAGGGACTTCTATAGAAGAGTGGATAAGGAGTGAATTCAATGTTTCTCCAGATTCATTTTCTCACGAGTTACCATGCGAGTCTCCTGAATAGGGATGACGCTGGGCTAGCGAAACGCATAAACTTCGGTGGGAGTCCGCGACTTCGCGTTTCGAGCCAATGCCAGAAACGACACTGGCGGGAGTGGATGCTTGACCAGACCGCCCTTCCCAGAGGGTTTCGGACCCGACACTTCTTCGATCGCATTGTGAAGAGGCGTCTTGTGACCGAAGGCATGGATGAGCGAGTTGCACATGACTTGATACTGCGATTGAGCGAGCAACTACTGGCAACTGCCGGAGAGAAGACGGCCCTGGATCAGGAGACGCTTGTTATGAAGCAGCCAGTTCTCTTTGGCAAACCTGAGGCTGACTACTTTGTCCACCTTATCCAGGAGGCGGCGGACCAAGGGGATAGCGAGGCTGCTAAGACTCACATTGACGAGCAGATGAAACAGGGGAAGAAGAATTTCCGGATCTTGCTGGAACAGGCTGGCCTCACGAACCCGGCAGCCGGATTTGAAGGTGCCTTGTTTGGGCGCTTTGTCACCTCCGACATACTCGCTCGGGTGGATGCCCCTGTCCATGTGGCACACGCTTTCACAACCCACGGCCTAGATACTGAGGTGGACTTCTTTACGGTTGTGGATGATCTGGCGGGTGATGAAACCGGTGCCGCTCATGCGAATGACATGGAGTTGGGCGGGGGTATCTTCTATGGGTACGTGGCTGTTGATGTACCTCTCCTGGTCTCGAATCTGACCGGCTGTGAAAGGAGAGAGTGGGCTCAACAGGAGTCAGACGACGCCCGCGATCTTCTCAATCTACTAATTCATGCGACTGCTCAGGTGACTCCAGGCGCGAAGCTGGGCGCAACAGCCCCCTATGCCAAGGCGGAATGTGTTGTTCTTGAGGTGGGTGACACGCAGCCACGTAGTCTGGCCAATGCCTTCCTGCATCCCATTGATGGCCGTCGCAAAGGGGCTCATCCAATGGGGCTTTCGATCGAGGCTATGGCAGAGTACATGGGCGCGCTGGACGAGATGTACGGAGATGATGGCGAAAGGCGATTTGTTTCACTTGCTCCGATTCATCACTGGTCGAGGGAGAGCGAGGTCGCGACTCCTCTGCAGGTAGCCATCGACCAGAGCCTGGAAGCCATCTTTGGTGAGCGATAATGAGAGCTCTAGTTTTGAGGCTTGACGCTCCCATGATGAGTTTCGGTTCGGTGATCGTGGATCACCACGGCTTTACGGATTTCTTTCCGGGAGTGAGCATGCTGACCGGTATGATCGGCAACGCTCTGGGTTGGCACCACGGTGATTTTGAGCAACTGCAAAGCCTGCAGAACAGCGTTGACTTTGCTGCCCGGTGGGACGTGCGTCCGCACAGGGTGATAGATTACCATACGGTTGATCTGGGATCACCCAAAATGAGTAGGCCGGGTTGGACAACTCGAGGAGAGACTGAACACCGGGCTGGTGGACCAGCTGCAAAATTCGGTACCCACCAGAGATATCGACACTATCTGGTCGACGGGTTGATGACAGTCGCCTTGGGTGTGGCAGCGGAAGGCTATCCGGATCTTGATGCAATCAAAGAGGCTTTTGAAAGACCGGCGCGCCCCTTGTTCCTCGGGCGGAAGACTTGCATGCCGGCGCGGCCTTTCTTGGATCCCGTCAGCCCGATCATGAAGGGCACGGATCTCCTGACTATACTGGGAATGGTGCCGGTGTGGAATCGAGAAGGCGTACCTGAACAGGAATCAAGAGAGACGTGGCTTTGCTGGACTCCCCGGGAAGGCGAAGACGGCTCTTGGGAAAGCCGTTTGGTTTACGACCTAAGGGATTGGCACAATCAACTACCTGTCGGCAGTCGGTGGCGAAGAGAAGGCATGATTGGGGGATGAAGATGGACCCGCTATACATGCTTGAGTTGGAATTCGACATAGCTGCGTTGTATCGTTTCCTTCATACTCAGGGGTTGTCCGGAAGGGAAGACGACACGGAACTGGGTTATGGGCTTCACGCATGGTTAGGCGCCGCCTTCGGCGATTTGGCGCCCAAACCGTGGCGGCTGCTAATGGATGACCACCGTCCACCGCGCATCCTAGGATATGCTCCGCATGACGCGGGCACTCTCCATCAGAGAATCAGTGAATTCGCGGAGCCGAGTGTTTTGCAGGTCTGCCCTAAACCACAGCTCATGATTGTCGACCGCGCGATGCCAGCGTGGCAAAAGGGACGTAGGCTGGGGTTTCAACTTCTGGTCTGCCCAGTCGGGCGGAAGTCAAGAGATGGGACAGAGAAGGATCTGTTCTTGGTTCATGCCGATTCTCAGCGTGATGATGCCGGATTATGTAGAGAGGCAGTCTATTGCGACTGGGCCAGACAGCGGTTCAATGATTATTCGGTTACGATCGACTCGATGCGGTTGGCAGGGTTTCGGTTGGTAAAGCAGACGCGGCAGACTCAGTCTTCAAATGGGAAGCGTGTTTTTCGCCCGATCATCCGTCCTCAAGCTCTACTGGAGGGGAACCTGACTATTCAGGATCCCGATGAATTCACTCGTCTCCTCAGACATGGAGTGGGACGGCATCGTGCATTTGGCTATGGCATGATCCTGTTGAGGCCGCCATCATGAGCAGCTCACTGTTCTCCGGCAGGTTGGGATTGGCGCAGTCCCGTATACCGCATGTTGATCGGCACGGGTTGCTCTGGCTTTCAAGAGGCAATCTGTACGTACGCGATGGTACTCTTTCCTTTCGAACCGCGGGGAGCTGCGACATGGCTCCTGGCGAATATGCCATTCCGTACCAGACGATCTCCATGATCCTCATAGGTCCTGGCACAACGGTGACACATGATGTGCTTCGAATTCTAGCCCGTCACGGAACACTGCTGGCAGCGGTTGGAGAGGGCGGTGTAAAGCACTACACCGCCCCCCCCATGGGGGCGGGGCGTTCCCGTGTAGCAAGAGCACATGCTCGTCTGTGGGCTGACAGAGACGCCAGCATTCGTGTGGCGCGCCGAATGTACGGCTATCGTTTCCAGAGTGTATTTCCACATGAGGACATTAGTGTTTTGAGGGGAATGGAGGGAGGCAGACTAAAGGAGACATACAAGATAGTCGCGAGGCAGTACGGTGTGGAATGGAGAGGACGGCATTACGATCGCCAGAACCCCCAAGGCGCTGACTTGCCGAACCAAGCGATCAACCATGCTGCGACTTTTGTCGAAGCCGCGGCCGACATTGCTGTAGCCGCCGTCGGCGCTCTACCGCCCCTGGGCTTCATCCACGAAGACTCGAGCAACGCTTTCACGCTGGACATAGCTGATTTGTGGAGGGCAGAGATCACTTTGCCGCTGGCGTTTTCGGTAGCTGCTCAGGCTAGACGTGAACCCGGTGGCCCGCTAGAGCGCCAAATACGTTACGAAGCGGCAAAATGGTTCAGGAAGCATGAGTTGATACCCAAAACGATAGATCGCATCAAGGAGTTGCTTCATGTCGATGACCGTAGTGGTGACACGTAATGCGTCTGATCGCATTCGTGGATTTCTGGCATCGTCGATGCTGGAGGTCGGCCCCGGGGTGTATACAGGCTCCAGCCTGTCCGCAGCAGTACGAGATAGAATATGGGGAGTCTTGGAGGCATGGTTTCCGCCAACGGATAGCAGCATCGTAATGGTGTGGACAGACAAGAAGGTCCCAGGAGGCCAGTCTGTCAAAACGCTTGGGGTTCCGCCGATTGATTTGGTAGAACTCGACGGCATTGTTTTGGCGCGTCGGAGTATTCCGGACGAGAAACCGGAGGGCGAGTGATCCTGACGGATCTGAAGTAGACAGAGCCATGTTCACAAGCCGCCGTACGCACGGGCGGACCAACTTCCAACACGCAGGCTCCAAATATTGGCTGAAGAGGCTACCCCGCATGCGCGGGGATCGACCGCGTTCATAGTCTTTAAGTCCTCTAAGGATAGAGGCTACCCCGCATGCGCGGGGATCGACCCTACATCTCCTTACATGACTTTTACACTTACTCGGCTACCCCGCATGCGCGGGGATCGACCACGTTTGGGGGAATTAGTGCGTGACAAAAATCAGGCTACCCCGCATGCGCGGGGATCGACCTCTGATGACGGCGGCGAAGGGTTCCCTCAATCCGGCTACCCCGCATGCGCGGGGATCGACCCCCGCCAAGGGGGGCGACACATTTGACGACCTCGGCTACCCCGCATGCGCGGGGATCGACCTTCATAAAGATTCTTTTTTGATCCGGCAATGTCGGCTACCCCGCATGCGCGGGGATCGACCTGGAAATGCACAGCTCCTAATGTCCTAATGATGGGCTACCCCGCATGCGCGGGGATCGACCCTGCTGCCTTCTTCGCTGCGACTATCGCGGCTTGGCTACCCCGCATGCGCGGGGATCGACCCCTACCTGATTACCCTGAGAACATCCAGGAGCAGGCTACCCCGCATGCGCGGGGATCGACCTTCACTGGAAGCTAGAACAACTACAAAGACAACGGCTACCCCGCATGCGCGGGGATCGACCCTTGTGAGTGGAAATGCCTAATGCAGCTGCCTAGGCTACCCCGCATGCGCGGGGATCGACCTATCATCCTAGAGAACCAGAGCACCGACGAAGTGGCTACCCCGCATGCGCGGGGATCGACCCGAAGAGGGATTCTTCACCGATGAGCAGAAGAAGGCTACCCCGCATGCGCGGGGATCGACCCGCGTAAAGCGCCCTGCGATCCTCCATCGTGAGGGCTACCCCGCATGCGCGGGGATCGACCCCCGAGCATAGCCAACACGACCGCGGGGCAGACGGCTACCCCGCATGCGCGGGGATCGACCCCGCGACAGCGACACCATCAACTTATGGGACGAGGCTACCCCGCATGCGCGGGGATCGACCTTGACATTGTGGAGTCGGGACCCGCCGACTCCGGGCTACCCCGCATGCGCGGGGATCGACCTCGCTCAATATATTGCCGTGCGATCTCTTGTGTGGCTACCCCGCATGCGCGGGGATCGACCCTATTGGGGCTCAAGTGGGAGGACGTGAACTGGGGCTACCCCGCATGCGCGGGGATCGACCCGTATGGCAGTAGCGCCTCCGGCTTATCGTAGTGGCTACCCCGCATGCGCGGGGATCGACCCCCCCTTGACTGCATGGTGGCATGATGTTACGAGGCTACCCCGCATGCGCGGGGATCGACCTTCGCCGAGCTGGGCGGCGCGAGGGACGCGGTGGGCTACCCCGCATGCGCGGGGATCGACCTGTCCTATTCCAGGACGGCCGGGTTACGGCTATGGCTACCCCGCATGCGCGGGGATCGACCTGAAAGGGGTGTTATAGATGTCTTTGAAGGACGGGCTACCCCGCATGCGCGGGGATCGACCCGGGAACAAGCTGGATCGGCTGGTAGTGGAAGAGGCTACCCCGCATGCGCGGGGATCGACCCGCAGAATGCGCCAGTTGTCCGCGCTATGTCCGGGCTACCCCGCATGCGCGGGGATCGACCCATCCATGCTGCACTCGCCGTCGCAGAACACGTGGCTACCCCGCATGCGCGGGGATCGACCTCCGCATGGTGCACGATGCCGACCTGCGGAGCAGGCTACCCCGCATGCGCGGGGATCGACCCACAGCGGGACATGGCGCAGGAGGTCCTCAACAGGCTACCCCGCATGCGCGGGGATCGACCTCGACCACGATCAGAGACAACTTGCCGTGGGATGGCTACCCCGCATGCGCGGGGATCGACCCTGTCCCTGTGCGCGCAGAGCCCGGTACGCCGGGGCTACCCCGCATGCGCGGGGATCGACCCCTGCATGCCCGCCCGTTCCAGCCCCAACTCAAGGCTACCCCGCATGCGCGGGGATCGACCCCTGCATGCCCGCCCGTTCCAGCCCCAACTCAAGGCTACCCCGCATGCGCGGGGATCGACCTCGCGATTCACTCGCAGCAGGCCACCCGGCCTGGGCTACCCCGCATGCGCGGGGATCGACCTCGCGATTCACTCGCAGCAGGCCACCCGGCCTGGGCTACCCCGCATGCGCGGGGATCGACCCGTCAAGAGCAAGGGGCAGCGCCGAGCAGAACGGGCTACCCCGCATGCGCGGGGATCGACCGCGGACGGGAGCGGGGCCAGGCAGCTGACCAACGGCTACCCCGCATGCGCGGGGATCGACCTCCGTCAAACTTAAATCCGAACGGCCGCTTGGTGGCTACCCCGCATGCGCGGGGATCGACCCTCCTCACGCCTGAGACGGATGCGGTTGCTGGAGGCTACCCCGCATGCGCGGGGATCGACCCGGACAGTTAAGACCCTGGAGGAGCTCACCGGAGGCTACCCCGCATGCGCGGGGATCGACCTGCGGTAGGGCAGGGCAAACGCTTGCGAAGATTGGCTACCCCGCATGCGCGGGGATCGACCTCGTAGCCAGCCGCTTTCACCGCTTCCTCCCAGGGCTACCCCGCATGCGCGGGGATCGACCCGGGACACCCAGCGCCCAGGTGACGGTGCGCATGGCTACCCCGCATGCGCGGGGATCGACCTGGCTATGGAAAAGAGAGCAGAGGAGGGACGCCGGCTACCCCGCATGCGCGGGGATCGACCGCACACCGGCCGACTCGTCGTAGGCGCCAAAGCGGCTACCCCGCATGCGCGGGGATCGACCCGAGAAGGAGAAGGTTCAGCTCGGCATGCCGGAGGCTACCCCGCATGCGCGGGGATCGACCCCTGTATTGGCGGTGGCTGGATGAGCACGAGTAGGCTACCCCGCATGCGCGGGGATCGACCTGGGTCCGGTCTGCCTTGGCCGAGCATTCGCACGGCTACCCCGCATGCGCGGGGAGCGACCCCGGCAGGCAGCGCATTCCTCGTAGGGCTACGGGGCTACCCCGCATGCGCGGGGATCGACCCTCCTTTTTGAGAGTCACCCGTGAAGGGAAACAGGCTACCCCGCATGCGCGGGGATCGACCTGATGCAGTGCTTGGAGGAACTGCGCGCGCAGGGGCTACCCCGCATGCGCGGGGATCGACCGCCACCGAGTAACTCTTGGGCATACCCAACCCTGGCTACCCCGCATGCGCGGGGATCGACCCTTTGCCGGCATTGAGGCGCTTGATGGCCAACTGGCTACCCCGCATGCGCGGGGATCGACCTCTGAGGAGCTGCTGAGCCATTTGCTCGATGCGGGCTACCCCGCATGCGCGGGGATCGACCCTACGCGGACTGGGCTGCAGGCCGAGATTGAGAGGCTACCCCGCATGCGCGGGGATCGACCGTCGTCAGGCTCACCGGCATTGACGCTCGCCACGGCTACCCCGCATGCGCGGGGATCGACCCGTCAGCGGGCGTGTGGGACTGAGGTCCACTGGGGCTACCCCGCATGCGCGGGGATCGACCTCGCCATCCATGCCGTTGTTGCGGACATACCAGGGCTACCCCGCATGCGCGGGGATCGACCGAGGCATACAAGCGGGAGGAAAGGGCAGGCGTGGGCTACCCCGCATGCGCGGGGATCGACCTGTGGATTACGGCATCTGTTGCGCTGCTAGTGCGGCTACCCCGCATGCGCGGGGATCGACCTCGGCTATGTTCAGCACCGCCAGGCGGGGGCCGGGCTACCCCGCATGCGCGGGGATCGACCTCACCTGCCAGTGCTAACGCAATCAAAATAGCCGGCTACCCCGCATGCGCGGGGATCGACCTAGACCGAGTAGACGTTGGCATAGTAACATCAAGGCTACCCCGCATGCGCGGGGATCGACCCCTACAGGTTCGTTGGGACCGACCCGCGGGGCAGGCTACCCCGCATGCGCGGGGATCGACCGCAAGCCATATCGATGATCCTCGCACAGTCCAGGGCTACCCCGCATGCGCGGGGATCGACCCTGCTGGAAATCGAGAAGAGGATGCTGGAGAGTGGCTACCCCGCATGCGCGGGGATCGACCCCGCCTAGGAATCTGCCCGAAATGCGCGCTGACGGAAACGTACCAGGCTCTTTGAGAACCGGATAATGGCACAATATGGGCAAGAACTGAGTTATCGCACGCTCCGAACCGCGGATTCAAGGTTTCGCGTCTCTGAAGACTCGGCCTGTTTGCCTTTTTCAGGCCTTCTTTCGTCCAGAACCGACACTACCCCCTTGGCGTTGCTATCCGGTGGTTGCTGCCGATAGCCTGGCAAAGGCCTTGATGTTGAAAT
>ENA-UOOR01002273-UOOR01002273.1-fermentation-metagenome-genome-assembly--contig:-NODE-2273-length-19852-cov-5.708643_pt1 | contig 19852 bp, 16 predicted proteins | sample MGYA00245780_ERZ724029 | MGnify/ENA primary metagenome ERZ724029 (study PRJEB28704, sample SAMN03018315) | fermentation metagenome | biome: anthropogenic terrestrial biome; feature: soil; material... | reverse complement strand
AAATTGTACTTTTAAACCGTGAGGAAAGGAAAAAAGCAGCTTCTAAGCGTGCAGAAGATATGGGTAAAAAGGAAGAGGCAAAAAAGTTGAAAAAAAGAGTTCATGCGGAAAAATATTTCCGTAAATCAAATGAGCATGGAAATATTTTAAGAACAGCTCTTACGGAGAAGGATGAATTGAATAAAAATGACTATTCAACCTTTCCGGCAGGCTGTGAAGTAAGTACCCAACAGCCTGAATTAACACCGGAAAATATATCGTTCGAAGGTGCAGGTATATCGACTTCATCTATTGATATCAAAGCGTGAAGGGTATTTTACTCTGTGTAAACAAATACTTCTTCAAGTCCGCATTCAGGGCAGTTAACCGTAATTTCGTAGCTGCTGGCTGAAAGCACTTTAACACTGGTACATTGGCTCGCGTTGGAATCCTTGCCCTTAAATTTCGCTTTTTTTTGTGCGTCTTCCCCTCTGGCATAGGTGTAATAGTATTTTTTCCCGCAGTTTTCGCATCTGCGTCTGCCTTTAATTGCTATCATAATTTCACATCCCAGTAATTAGTTATTTATTTATTGTTATATATTAATAAGCTTCAAAATTCTTTTATCAGTATAGCATAAATAAGACATAAATCAAGACATTCATATAGATTTATTAGATTGTGAAAAAACTATTCCCGGTCATTCTGAGGCGTAGCCTAAGAATTTCAATAAGAAGATTTTTGACAGAGATACATAATATTAAATTGAAAAGTTTATTAAAAGATGTTAATATATGCTTATATTATTTGGAGGGCAGATTATGGATTGGATTTGTGAAAATAGCGAACTAAGTAAAAATCAATTGAACAATGTAAAAATCACAGGGGATTTTGCGGAGCTTTCGGAAAACGTTGGTGAAGGCTACCTTGAGACTGATGTTATTGAAACTGAAGGATTTAAGGAAATAACTCCTTCCTGGAATTCAAGAACTGATAAAGACAGCTCAGTTGAGCTTTTTATAAGGATGAGGGTAGAAAACCTCTGGACTCCTTACATAAGCTATGGTGTATGGTCAACAGACGGTAATAACAAGGGAATTACGGAGCATTACAGCGATGATGTTATCAAAGTTACTGAAGACAGAATTTTTGTAAAGAATGATAAGTCAGGTGATGCTGTACAGATTAAGGTTATTTTGAGAGGGAAAAGTCCAAGGCTGAAGCTAATAGCTTTTTCAACCGATGCGGGTGAAGACGAGCCCATAGAGGGAAATTATTTAAGAATACTTGAAAACATACCTTTTATATCTCAGTTGGCAAGCGGTCACAAAGATGCACATGTTATCTGCAGTCCTACATCTCTTACAATGGCTTTGAAATATCACGGAAAGAATGTAAATTTAGACCAGGTTACCAGAGGAACCTTTGATACAGGCAACGAGGCATATGGCAACTGGCCTCAGAATGTTGCCTTTGCAGGAGAGCAGGGAATGAGGGCATATACTAAGAAATGCAAATCCATAAATCCTGTTAAGAATTTTATTGCTAAAGGAATACCTGTTGTTTCATCTGTATGTATGCAGGAAAAAGAGGATTTAGATGGAGCCATTTCATCCTTTTCCAGCGGACACCTTATGGTTGTTGTAGGGTTTGATGTAAATGACGGAATTGAGTATGTGGTGGTAAATGACCCGGCAGCAGATACAAATACGGAGGTTCGCAAATATTACAGGCTTGACCAGTGGATTAAGGTTTGGCGGCACTATATTTATGCAGTGACCAAATAAGCTGATATTTTATAATAAAAAGGATTTATTCGAAAATGAATAAATCCTTTAATAATTTACAGTTCCAATTTTAGCATATAGGATGCCAGAATTGTTTCGCCACTGTAGACCTTTTTAGCCTGGAGCAATAAATCCTCCGGATTTCCAAAGTGGGGCAGGTGCGTAAGCATAAGTTTTTTCGTCTTTGAGTTTTCAGCAAGAATTCCTGCCTGTGTGCTGTTTAAATGTCCCGCTTCAGATCCATCCATATCTGCATAGAAGCTGCATTCTGATATTAACAAATCCGAGTCGTAAAAGAAGTCTGCAAGCTCATTAAAATAAGATGTGTCAGAGGTGAAAGAAAGTATTTTCCCATCGCATTTTATTTTGACACTGTATGCTTCAACGGGATGAATATTTTTTATGAAGCTTATTTCAAATGGTCCCAGTCTTAATATGCTTACAGCATCAAAGCTTTCTCCGTATGTATAGTCTTCCCATTTCAAAAGGCTGAAAAATTCACCTTTTGGAGCGTAAATTGGAAGAGGACTCTTTATTTCGCCAAGCTGCGTTTTTATTTGCCTTGCATACTGCAGCGGTCCTATGTCACAGCAGTGGTCATAGTGATAGTGTGTGATTAAAACCGCATCAAGTTTCCCTAAATCAATTGTTTTTTGAAGTGAGCTGACAACTCCGCTGCCACACTCCAGGAGCAATTTGTAATTCTCATGTTCTATTAGGTATCCTGAGGTTGCTTCACCAACATGTGGGAAGCCCCCCCAGTGCCCGATTACAGTAATTTTCATATTGAGCCTCATGCAATATTTTTGAACTGAGAATTGTACAGTTCTGCATATTCCCCATTTTGAGTCAGCAAATCATCATGACGTCCTCTTTCCTGTATTCCTTTGTCGGTAATTACTATTATTTCATCTGCATTTTTAATTGTAGATAGTCTGTGAGCAACAACAACAGTGGTTCTGCCCCTGGACAGTTCATCCAGTGAGTTTTGAATCATTAATTCGGTTGCATTGTCAAGAGCCGAGGTTGCCTCATCTAATATTAATATGGGAGGATTTTTCAAGAATACCCTGGCAATTGAAATTCTTTGTTTCTGTCCTCCTGAAAGCTTAACACCTCGTTCGCCTACATATGTGTCGTAATCGTCCGGAAGAGACATTATTAAGTCATGAATGTTCGCCATTTTTGCCGCATGGATAATTTCTTCCTCAGTAGCGTCAAATTTTCCGCACTGAATATTATCTCTTATGGTTCCTGTAAAGAGAAATACATCCTGCTGTACAATGCCGATATTTTTTCTAAGAGATTTTCTTGTAAAATCCTTTATACTTGTTCCATCAATATAAATATTTCCTGCTTCTGTTTCATAAAAACGGGGAATAAGGTGGCAAAGTGTGGTTTTTCCTCCTCCCGATGGTCCGACGAAAGCCACGGTCTTACCGGCTTCGATGTTAAATGAAATGTCCTTTAACACTTCTTTGTGGTTATCGTAGGAAAAAGAAACATCATCAAATTTTATTTCTCCCTCAATTGCTTCAATGTCCCTTGCACCGGGCTCGTCGGCTTCCACTTCTTTTTCCATAATTTCAGTATACCTTTTGAATCCTGAAATACCTGACTGATACTGTTCAACAAAGGCAACAAGTTTTCTTATGGGGTTCAGAAAGTTACCTATATAAAGTATAAACGCAGCAAAATCACCGAAATTAATGTAGCCCTTGAAAAAGAATGCTCCTCCTGCACTTAAAACAAGAATGTTTAAAAAGTCCATAATGAATGAAGAGCCGACATTAAACTCAGCCATTACCTTATAGTATTTACCTCTTGCATTTTGGAATTTATAGTTGTAGTGTTCAAATTTTTGAATTTCACTTTCCTTGTTACTGAATGCTTTTGAAACTCTTATGCCTGAAATACTGTTTTCAATTGTTGCATTAACCTCTCCTATGGTTTCCCTTGTTTCCATGGACGAATCTGACATCCTTATTCGAAGCTTCATTACCAGCCACACCAGGAATGGAACTACTGAAAATACAATTAAGGTAAGCGGTAAATTAATTGATGCCAGTGCTATGAACGAACCAATAAGCATTACCAGAGATATAAACAAATCTTCGGGCCCATGGTGCGCAAGTTCTGATATATCCATCAGGTCGTTGACGATTCTTGATGTAAGGGAGCCTGTCTTGTTCTCATCAAAGAATACAAAGGGCAGATCCTGCAGGTGTTCAAACATATCTCTTCTCATGTTTGACTGCATTTTTACTCCCATCATGTGTCCGTAATATGTTATATAATAGTTCAATCCAACCTTGAGCAGGTATATTAACCCTAAAATAACAAGCCAAGTTATCATCGTGCTAAGCTGCTGGTTGGGAACATAAATATTGATGATATTTCTTGTAATCATTGGATAGAATAAGTCGCATATGGCAATGACAAATGCACAAACCATATCAAGAATGAATTTTTTTTTAATTTCTTTAGGCTTATAATATGATATAAATTTCTTTAACATTAATTATCTTTTCTCCTTTTAAAATTTGAATAGATGTATAAGCTGCGGCATAAATCACAATTGATGCAAATCAAGAAGCACTATATAAATCAAATGAAGCTGGTTGAAGTAACAAACTACTGTAACAATAGCTAATGAAGCAAGCATTGCAATAATTGCCTGAGCAGAAGTTTTTATACTAAAAATTATTTCGGCTAATTTGCCTATGCTTGTTGAATGAGGAATAGAGCTATAATTATAAGAGCCGGAGAATACCCAACATTAATAAAACCATTTGTTTTGTTACATTTCATTTCGTTGTTTCTGTCGCATTTCATACATGGAACACATCTAATATAATATATACTTAATAATATCATTTTACAGACATATTTGCAATAGTGTAATCCATTTGTAATCCATTGTTTACATTGCTTATCAGTGTTAATAAATTGATTAATTGCTTTTGTATATGCAATTGAAAATTCAGTTGGTAAAAAAACAAGTGGCATGTGCAAAAATGCACATGCCACTCACCATTGAAGATTTTGAGTTGATTAAAAAGCGGCTGTTTACATTTCGAAAATACCACAAGTAGTTTTTCTATTGACAACGGAATTAAAATATGTTAAACCTAAAAGCACTGATAATAATTTTCATTTTTAAGATTTATTACAGATACGTAAATGATTTGATTATAAAGATTGAAAATAGTAAGAATATTATTATTAGTATTCAGTAAAAGATATTTTATAAATTTTATTAACTGAAAGGATAAAACAAATGAAAGATTTGAAAAATTCAAAATTATTAATACTTATTATTGCTGTTTTGACTGTTTTTTCAATTACAGCATGCCAGAAACAAGACACACCTGATAATGCGGCTCCTGCCAAGACTGATTTGACAATGGGCTATACAACTGAGCCTGAGGGTCTTGATCCTCAAAGGACTGCTGCATCTTCCACATTTACCGTTACGAATAATATATATGACACATTAGTTGGTGTAACACCTGACTGGGAAATAATACCAAGGCTTGCAAAAGACTGGGTGCTTTCCGAAGATGGAATGGGAATTACCTTTAAATTGAGAGATGACGTTAAATTCCACAACGGAAGGCAAATGACTGCCAAGGATGTTGAGTTTTCATTTAACAGGCTTAAAGATGCCGAGAGTCCCAAAGCCAGAGATTATGAAAACATAACAGGAATAGAGGTGCTGGATGACTATACCATTAAATTTACCACTAAGACTTTGGACGTGGAGCTGTTAAAAAGTTTCGCATATCCGTGGACGGCGGTTGTTCCTGAAGAAGCAGCGGACAATTTAAAGACCAAACCGGTGGGAACAGGTGCCTTTACACTGAAGGAATGGATTCCTCAGCAGCATCTTGTTCTTCAAAGAAACAATGATTACTATGGAGACAAGGCGAAACTTGAGACAGTTAAGCTTGTACTTATACCTGATGCCACATCAATGATGGCAAGCTTTCAGATTGGAGATTTGGATATAATTCCGCTGACAGGTGACCAGGTAACAATGGTGGAAGGGAATTCTGACTACCAGGTAATTTCGGAACCCATGAATGCAGTACAAATTATGTCTTTAAATACAGATAATGAAATTCTTGCAAATGAAAAGGTTAGAAAGGCAATGGCTATGGCAATCAACAAGCAGGAGGTTATTGATGCCTCAATGTTTGGATATGGAGATAAAATAGGCTCCCATCTGCCTCCTACATCACCTGATTATTATGATACAAATGATATCATTGAATACAATCCTGAAAAGGCAAAGGAGCTTTTAAAGGAAGCAGGGTATGAAAACGGATTTGATATAAAGATGGCTCTCCCTAAAAACTATCAGCTTCATGTTGATGCGGGTCAGGTTATTGCAGACCAGCTGAGCAAGATAGGAATTAATGTAAAAATAGAGCTTGTTGAGTGGGGAACATGGCTCAGCGAGGTTTACGGAGCTAAAAATTTTGAAACAACGGTTGTCGGTCATACAGGCAGGCTTGATTCCTATGATTTTCTGTCAAGATACTACTCAAACAGCAACGATTATATAAGCCTGAAAACAGGCGAAGTTGATGAACTGTTAGACAGAGCTAATCAGGAGCTTGACGGAGATAAAAGAAAAGAAATATATAAGGAAATACAGATCATTCTGGCAAATAAACTGCCCGCCATTTACTTGCAGACGCCCAGAACAATGCTTGCCTTACAGAAAAATGTAAATGGAATGGAAATATTCCCAATAGACTTCTATGATTTTAAGGAAGTATATTTTACGGAATAGTAGGATGAATTATGTTAAGATATGTAATAAACAGAATTAAAGGTTCTATAATTGTGTTATTTGCAGTGTCATTGATTACATTTTTTGTACTAATGATAATACCGGGGAATCCTGCTCAATTAATACTGGGGACAGATGCAACTCCTGAGATGGTTGAAGATCTTCATGTTGCCATGGGTCTTGATAAACCCCTATATCAGCAATATTTTGGCTGGCTGTCAAGTTTATTGAGACTGGACTTGGGAACCTCATATGTTTATGGAGAATCTGTGACTGCATTAATAGCCAAGGCTTTACCTGTTACATTATCAATTGCAGTATTTGCGATGATAATTGCAACAGTCCTTGCATTTTTGCTTGGTATGCTGTCTGCCGTTAAAAAAAACAGTTTTATAGACTTTTTTTCAAGAAGTATCATGCAGCTTGGAACAGCCATTCCTTCCTTCTGGATAGGAATGGTTTTTATTGTTTTCTTTGGCCTTAGATTAAAGATATTTCCCATTTCAGGATATGTGCCTATGAGTCAAAGCCCGTCAGGATTTATAAAGAGTATAACATTGCCCTCAATTGTGCTTGCTATAGGTGAAATAGGTACATTGCTTCGAATTGTAAGAAGCTCCATGCTGGATTCCCTAAAGCAGGATTACATGGATATGGCTAAAATTAAGGGCTTAAGTTCATGGAAAATATATATGAAATATGCCCTGAGGGGGGCGTTGATTGCCCCTATTACCATTATAGGAATGCAGTTTGCAAAATTAGCCGGAGGTACTGTGGTAGTTGAAACAATATTTGCTCTTCCGGGAATAGGAAGGCTGGTTCTTACAGCCGTTGAGCACAGGGATATTGTTTTGCTGCAGGGGCTTGTGATGTTTATTACTTCAACGGTAGTCTTTTTCAGTTTAGCCGTCGATGTAATAATAATGCTTATAAATCCCAGGATAAAATCCGTTGAACGAGGAGAATAAATGAAAAAGAATTTGAGCCTGTGGGTTGGAATAATACTTATTATAATAATATTAGCAGGGTGGATCCTATCATTTATATATATGCCCTATCCTCCCAACGAAATGAATATTTCCCAGCGCTTTATGAAACCGGAGTTTAATTCAGAACATATTTTGGGTACGGATAATTTTGGACGAGATATACTTTCCAGAATTATGTATGGCTCGAGAAACGTATTGCTTGTAGGAGTAGGGTCTGTTACTGTGGGTACTGTTCTGGGAATAATTTTAGGAGCAATTGCCGCAATGTTTAAAAAGTATGCGGGTTCTGTTATAATGCGTGTCATGGATGGATTGATGGCGTTTCCTGGTATTCTTCTTGCACTGATGCTTGTTACCGTTGTGGGAAGAGGAATAAAAGGAACAATTATAGCCATAAGTATTTTTATGATTCCTGTATTTGCAAGACTTGTGTATTCCATGGTTTTGGATGCGGAAAATCTTTTGTATATTAAAGCGGCAAAAAGTTATGGAAGCTCTGATTTGCAAATATTTATCAGGCATTATGTCCCTGCCATGCTTCCCAGGCTGATTACTCAATACAGCTCATCAATAGGTTCGGCTGTAATGATTGAAACCTCACTTTCATTTTTGGGACTTGGTATTCAGCCTCCTTATGCAAGCTGGGGGCTTATGCTCAGCGAGTCAAGACAGTTTTTTCTTATGTACCCGTACCTTGCCGTGGCTCCTGGAATTGCAATAATAATCACTGTCCTTGGATTTAATCTCATAGGAGATGGGTTAAACGACATTTTGCTTAACAGGAGGAGCCGAAATGAATGAGAACAATGATACTGTGTTTGTGAAAAATCTCAGCATAAAGGACGGAGATAAAACTCTTGTAAGCGATCTATCAATGAAAATTGAAAAGGGAGAAATATTTGGTCTTGTGGGGGAATCCGGCTCCGGCAAGACACTGACAGCTAAGTCCGTTATAAACTTATTGCCTGATAATCTGCAGCTGACAGCAGATGAAATAGTTACTGCTGGCAAATCTCTTTTGAAAATTTCAGAGAATGAAAGAAGAAGGCACGTGGGCAATAACGTGGGTTATATACCTCAAAATACAGTATATTATCTTCATCCAATGATTAAAATAAAAAATCAAATAGGTGACGGATATATTTATCACAAGAAAAAGGGCAAAGATGAAGCTCTAAGGAAGGCATCCATGCTTTTAAACAAGGTTGGATTTGACAATCCTGAAAACATTCTGAATTTTTACCCTTGGCAGCTTAGCGGAGGCATGCGCCAGAGAGTGAATATAGCAATGGCTCTTATGAACGATCCCAAGCTTATTATTGCAGATGAACCTACCACTGCCCTTGATTCAACCGTGCAAAGACAGGTAATGGAGCTGTTTTCACAAATAAACAGTGAGCTGGGTATATCAATACTTTTAATATCCCACAACCTTGGGCTGGTGAGACATTACAGCAACAGCCTTGCAGTTATGTATGCAGGTCAGATTGTTGAATCAGGCTATACCAAAGAGGTGTTTTCTAACCCAAAACATCCCTACACCCAGCTTTTGATTAAAATAATACCTTCTCTGAAAATAAAAAAGAGCGAACCGTTACAGGAAATTCCGGGATATGTTCAGGATTCCGGAAGAGATGCATCCGGCTGCCTATTTATAGAAAGATGTCCCTATGCGATGGAAATATGTTCAAAATATGCTGAGGAACATGAGGACAAAGGTCATTATTACAAGTGTAATTTGAAATAGAGGTATTTATGAATATTGAAGGAAAGACTGTTATTGAAGTTAATAATATAAGAAAAGAATATGTGGTTAAAAAACATTTTCTGACAGGAAAAACCTTGGAGAAAGTTGTTGCTGTAAAAAATGCTTCCTTTGAAGTGAAGGAAGGAAAGACTCTTGGAATTGTAGGAGAATCGGGAAGCGGTAAGTCCACAACAGGTGAAATTGCAGGGGGCTTGCAAGATCCAACATTTGGCTGTGTACTTTATTATGGGAAAAATACCGCTGAAATGTCAGAGGAGGAATATAAGGAATATAGGCGAAATATTCAGTTCATATTCCAGGATCCAAAGGGATCCATGGATCCTAATTATACGGTTAAGGACAATATTTCGTTTCCCCTCATATCTCTGAATATAGTTAAGAACAAAGATGAAGCACAAAAATATGTTACTGATATTCTTGCCAGGGTTGGACTTGACAAAGGCATAGGAGGCAAGTACCCTTCTGAAATAAGCGGAGGTCAATGCCAGAGAGCAGCCATAGCAAGAGCTCTTGTAGTGAATCCCAAGGTTATAATTTGTGATGAACCGGTTTCTGCTCTGGATGTTTCAATTCAGGCACAAATACTTAATCTTTTGAAGGAGTTACAGAGGGAGCTTAAAGTTTCCTACATATTTATTTCTCATGATATAGGTGTGGTGAATTACATGTCTGATACCATACTGGTTATGAATAAAGGCAATGTGGTAGAGGCAGGCGAAGCCAGAGAGGTTCTGCTTCATCCAAAAGAAGAATACACCAGAAGGCTCATAGAAAGTGCGTTTGTGTAATGAACCATGGGTGGGCGATTGCATGGGAGGTTTTATGGAAGTTGAGTTGAAGAAAAATGAAAAGATTGAGGATTTACAGTGCAACGGCTTAAAAATCATTCAAAATAAGGAGTGGTTCTGCTTTGGGATGGATGCTGTACTGTTGACTAATTACTGTGATATAAAAAATAACTCTAAAATAGTTGATTTGGGTACAGGCACGGGAATCATACCCATACTTCTCAGCGGTAAAAGAAACTATTCCAAGGCATATGCCCTGGAAATTCAGGAAGAAGTAGCACAAATGGCAGAACGAAGTGTTGCACTCAACGATTTGCAGGATAAAATAGAAATACTTAACATAGATTTAAAGGAAGCATTAAGTTATCTAAAGCCAAACTCATTTGATGCGGTTATTTCAAATCCGCCTTACAAGCTAAGCAACAGCGGAATTGTTAATCCCTCAGATAAAAAGGCAATATCAAGGCATGAAATCAAGTGTTCCTTAGAAGACGTCATAAAAACAGCGGCCGCCCTTTTAAAACAGTACGGAAGATTTTACATGGTACACCGCCCGGACAGACTGGCTGATATAATTTGCCTTCTTCGGAAATATCGGTTGGAACCAAAACAAATACGCTTTGTGCATCCAAGAGCAGCAGCAAAGCCTAATATGATTTTAATCAGAGCGTCCAAAAATGGAAATCCGGAGCTTAAATTCGATCCTCCATTGTATATATACGGTGAGGATGGTCAGTATACAGAAGATGTATACAAAATTTACGGTCTGGGAAAATAGTCCGGGAAAATAAAATTTATTCCTTGACTTTATTTTCAATTTAATATATCATATACAACAAGTTAATTATAAATGACAGTGATTGGAACAGTAGGCGCATTCAGGTCTCAAAGAGATATAATCAATATTTAAAGGTGGAAGATTATAATTCCAGGTGCGTTGAAAATCATCCATGAGTTTGATTTCTGAAACAACAGTAAGAAATTACGTATAAATGCGTTAAATTTTTAAGTGACATATATTTAGAGTATTTATATGTAATTTGGGTGGTACCGCGGATTTCGTCCCATGTCTTAAGACATGGGACTTTGCTATATATGGAATGATTCATGGAACCGATACTAATTTAAACAATAACAGGAGGAAATAATGAAGCAGTTTAAAGATATCTCAAAAGCAGTCTATAAGGAAAATGAGCATGAAATATCAAAATATTGGAATGAAATTGATTTGCTAAACCAAAGTGTGGAATCGAGAAAAGATAAACCATCCTTTATATTCTATGAAGGACCGCCTACAGCCAACGGCAAGCCCGGAATTCATCATGTTATAGCAAGAACGCTGAAGGACTCTGTGTGCAGATTCAAAACGATGGAAGGATATCAGGTTAAAAGAAAAGCAGGATGGGATACCCATGGTCTTCCGGTGGAAATAGAAGTTGAAAAACAGCTGGGCTTGAAGGATAAGACAGATATTGAACAATATGGAATAGCTGATTTTAACGAAAAGTGCAGACATTCGGTATTTACCTATGAGGCACAATGGCGTGAAATGACAGAAAGAATGGCTTACCTGATTGACATGGATGATCCATATATAACACTTAACAATGATTATATTGAATCAGAATGGTGGATACTTGACAAGATGTTCAAGGATGGCTTAATGTATGAAGGCCACAAAATACTTCCATACTGCCCAAGATGCGGAACAGGGCTTGCGTCTCACGAGGTGGCACAGGGCTATGAAGAAATTAAGACAATGACTGCATATGCCAAATTTAAGAAAAAAGATGCAGACGAATATTTTCTTGCCTGGACAACAACACCCTGGACATTGCTGTCAAATGTTTCATTGACAGTGCATCCGGATGTGGATTATATCAAAATAAGGACAAAAGATACTGAAGATGCAAAGGGTGAGGTATATTATATTGCAAAGCCTTTAGTTGACAAAGTAATACATGAAGAATACGAAGTGCTTGAAGAAATGAAGGGCAAGGATATGGAGTTCATGGAATATGAACAACTTATGCCCTATGTGGAATTACCTGCAGGCAAAAAAGCATTTTTTGTAACTTGTGCCGATTATGTCACTACAGAAGACGGCACCGGAATAGTTCACACAGCTCCTGCCTTTGGAGAGGATGACTACAACACCGGTGCAAGGTATGGGCTTCCGGTGCTAAATCCGGTTGATGATACAGGAAGATTCAGAGGAACGCCCTGGTCGGAAATGTTTGTAATGGATGCAGATAAACCCATACTCCAGTGGTTAAAGGAAGAGGGTAAGCTTTACAGAAAAGAACAGGTTCTTCATAACTATCCTCATTGCTGGAGATGTCATACACCTCTTTTATACTACGCAAGACCAAGCTGGTACATTCAGATGACTAAATTAAAAGACCAGCTTATAGAAAACAACAATTCAGTTGAATGGTATCCTGAATTTGTAGGTGAAAAGAGATTTGGCAACTGGTTGGAAAACTTAAATGACTGGGCAATTTCAAGAAGCCGTTACTGGGGAACACCTCTGCCATTGTGGAGATGTGAATGCGGTCATGTTGAAAGTATTGGCTCAAGAAAAGAATTAGCCGAGAAAGCTGTTGAAAAAATAGATGAAAATACAATTGAGCTTCATAGACCATATGTGGATGATGTTCATATTGTATGCCCTGAATGCGGAAAGCATATGACAAGGGTTAAGGATGTTATTGACTGCTGGTTTGACTCAGGCTCAATGCCCTATGCGCAATGGCACTACCCGTTTGAAAATAAGGAAAACTTTGAAGAGCTGTTTCCTGCAGATTTCATATGTGAGGGAATTGACCAGACAAGAGGATGGTTCTATTCATTATTGGCAATTTCAACATTTGTAAAAGGTAAATCACCATACAAAAGAGTGCTGGTAAATGACCTGATTCTTGATAAATACGGCAAAAAAATGTCCAAATCAAGAGGCAACACTGTTGACCCCTTTGATTTGTTTGATAGATACGGTGCTGACGCACTAAGGTGGTACCTGCTTTATGTATCTCCTGCGTGGTCACCCACAAAATTTGACGAGGACGGGCTAAAAGATGTATTAAGCAAGTACTTCGGTACAATTAAAAACGTGTATACATTCTTTGCATTGTACGCAAATACCGATTCCATAGACCCTACAGAATTCTTTGTTGAGTATGGTGACAGACCGGAGCTTGACAGATGGATAATTTCAAAATTCAACAATCTGGTGAAATATGTGAGAGAAAGCATGAACGCTTACGACCATAACAAGGCTGTAAGAGCAATTCAGGATTTTGTAAATGAAGATTTATCCAATTGGTACATCAGGCGTTCAAGAAGAAGATTCTGGGTAACCGATCTGACAGAGGACAAAAAAGCGGTTTACAACACGACATATGAAATATTAGTAGGTGTTGCACAACTGACAGCCCCCTTTGCTCCGTATTTATCAGAAGAAATTTACAGAAACCTGACAGGAGAAGCTTCCGTTCATTTAAGCTACTATCCTGAGGTTCATGAAGAATTAATTGATGAAAATGTTGAGAAAAGAATGGATCTTGTAAAGGATCTTGTTAAGTTGGGAAGAGCTTCGAGAGAAAATGCAAAAATTAAAGTCAGACAGCCTATAAAAAGGATTCATATTGACGGCAAGTATCAGAAGCTGATAGATGATTTAGTTCCTCTGATCAAAGAAGAGCTAAACGTTAAGGAGGTTGTGTTCGAACACGACCTGAATGAATTCATGGAGTTTTCATTAAAGCCAAACTTTAAGATGGCAGGTCCCATGCTGGGAAGCAATGTAAAGGCATTTGCCGCAGAATTAGCCAAGGCTGATGCAGCAAAAATAATTAACAGTGTTCAGGCAGGAGAAAAATGTGAATTTACCGTAAATGGTCAGATTGTGGAACTTAACGAAGAAATATTAGATATTCGTATTTCTGCAAAGGAAGGCTATGATGTTTCAACAGGCAGCAATTTGTTCACAATAATAGATACAAACCTGACTGAAGACCTGATTAACGAGGGATATGCACGTGAATTTATATCAAAGGTACAGCAGATGAGAAAGAACAACGGATATGAAATGATGGACAGAATTCAAATTTTTTACAATGGCTCTGAAGAAATAGACAAGGCTGTTGCAGACTTTCAGGATTTCATCAAAAGTGAGACATTGGCAGATACAATAGAAAAGGTGAACGACGATGCTATGGAGGTTCAAAATCTTAACGGCATTGATACGGGAATGAAGCTAAAACGTAAATAGCCTAAAACGTAAATATAGTTAGTTGACACATTTCCAAAATATAAAACAAAACGGTATAGGATTAATCTGTACCGTTTTGTTTTACATAGTTATTTATGTTATCCTGAGTGCAGAGAAGTTTCTTTTATTACACACATAACATATTCAATATCTCTCTTGCGTTTCTTACATTTATTTGCCCCGGTGCCGAAGGCCTGTCCAGTGAGGCAAAGGTAAGGCAGGAGCCGAATAATTCCCCTGAAAGTCTTGTCACAATACCCATAGATCCCATTGACAAAGCCGTGAAAGGTCTGTCTGCCCTTTCTTTTTTCATTAGCAGTGCGGCAGACAATAATGTAAGCACATCCTCCTCACAGTTTGCCATAACCGCTATTTTAGTTATGTCAGCATCATAGTCCTGCATCTTTTCAAGTCTGCTTACTATTTCATCCCCAGATGGAGTTTTGATAAAATCGTGACTTGACATTATGACTCTGACACCTTTTTCACGTGCAAAAGTTATTATTTTTTTAATGCTTTCTTCCGGTTTTGAAAGCTCCACATCTATTAAATCTACTAACTTAGAAGCAATAATATAATTGCAAAGCTCAAAATATTTCTCCTCTGACAGTTCATGCATTCCACCTTCATTTTTGCTCCTGAAGGTAAACAGTATCGTCTTGGAATAAATCTTTCTTATATTTTCTAAAAGCAATTTAACCCTGCTAAAGTTCTCAACATACTCATAGCAATCAATTCTAAGCTCAATTAAATCAAAGTCAAAATTATATAATTTCTCTATATCATCTAAAATCTGTTTATCATCGTTACCGCTAATGGGTACACAGATTTTAGTACCATGCTCACCAAATATTAAATTATTAACCTGAACCTCTCTCATATATATCTCCTTACAGTGAAAGTTATATACTAATAATATATCATATATTTCATAAAAGCTATATTAATTTTACTAACGCACAATGGCATAACATTAACAATGAAAACATTACCATAAAAAATGTTGAAATTGCAATATTATTCATTGACAATAGATTGCTTTACGTAATATAATATTATAAATTGGGGACAGAGTATCTATCAAAATAATTATCTGGGGGAATATGATAATTATGTTAGTTGAAAGGTAGTGAGTAAATGAAGGGCTTAGGCGTTTCACCGGGAATTGGGATAGGTAAAGCTTTTGTAATAGAAAAAAATTCAATAGACATAAATAAATCTTATGTTAATGATGTGAAAAATGAAATTGACAGACTGAGAAATGCCGTTGAACTGGGAAAAAGCCAAGTAAACGAATTGTATTTAAAGACCCTGAACGAAGTCGGCGAGAAAGAAGCGCAGATTTTTAAATCTCATGAAATGATGTTAGAAGATGACACATTTATTTCAGAAGTAGAATCAAAGATTAAAACCGAAAAAGTAAATGCAGATTATGCCTTAAGGGAAGTGTCGCTTAATTACATAAAAATGTTTGAAAAGATTGAGGACGAATATTTAAGGCAAAGATCAGAGGATATTAACGATGTAATGACAAGAGTCATTAAAATTCTACTTGGTAAAAAGACTGCCGATTATTCGAAGCTAAATAAAGACTCAATAATAATTGCAAAAGATTTAACACCTTCAGATACGGCTCAAATCGAAAAGGGGAAGGTTGCCGCCATGATTACGGAAATGGGCGGGAAAACTTCTCATGCCGCAATAATAGCAAGAATAATGGGGATTCCAACTGTCGTAGGACTTGACAGTATAACACAAAAAATCAAAACCAATGACGTTATTATATGTGATGGAAAGTCCGGAAAGGTTTTAATCAACCCTAACGAAAAGCAATTAAATTATTATACACAGAAAAAATTAAGATTAGAAGAAATAAATAATGAATTGAAAAAACAGATAGGTCTGCCTACCATATCAAGAGATGGATTTAAAGTAGCATTATCGGCTAATATTGGCACTCCTCATGATGTGGAAATGGTTTTGGAAAATGATGCTGAGGGTATAGGCCTTTTCAGAAGCGAATTTATTTTTATGAACCGGAACTGTCAGCCCACAGAGGATGAGCAGTTCGAAGAATACAGGGAAGTTCTCCAAAAAATGGGAGATAAACCTGTAATAATAAGGACTCTGGATATTGGCGGTGACAAAGATGTTCCATACATTGACATACCAAAGGAAATGAATCCGTTTTTAGGCTATAGAGCCATAAGGCTTTGCCTTGGCAATGTTGATGTGTTCAGAACACAGCTCAGAGCAATACTGAGAGCAAGCATTTACGGAAATGTTAAAATAATGTTTCCTATGATTTCCACCATGAAGGAGCTCAAGGATGCAAAGAAAATACTAGAAAAGTCAAAGGATGAGCTAACTAAGGAAGGTATCCCGTTTAGCGATAATATAGAAGTAGGCATTATGATTGAAATACCGTCAGCAGCAATAATTTCAGATTTGCTTGCAAGAGAAGTTGACTTTTTCAGCATAGGAACTAACGATTTAATACAATACACTCTTGCAGTGGACAGAATGAACTCAAAGCTTTCCCATTTATACAGTCAATATCATCCGGCAATGCTGAGGCTGATAAAAGGCATTATTGAAAATGCCCATAAGGCCGGAATATGGTGTGGAATGTGTGGTGAGGCTGCCGGAGATCCAAAGCTAATTCCCATATTTCTGGGGATGGGTCTTGACGAATTCAGCATGAATTCCCCTTCTATACTAAAAACAAGATATATTATCAGAAATTTAAATAAAAATGAAATGGAAAAAATAGCAGAAAAGACTTTAAACATGGAAACAGCAGTAGAAGTTGAAGACTACCTAAGCTGTTTATTTTCAGATGAAAGTGACAGCTATTTGAATAGGTGTAAATTAAGGAGTTAGAATTTAATGAACAAAAAGGTAACAATAGTATTCCACAGCGTATGCGGAAACAGTTATATCATAGCGAAGGAATTCTACAACGAGTTTAAAACTCACGGTGCAGAAACCCAGATACTGAGAGTGAAAGATCCAAGCTACAATGAACTGGCAGCACAGTTTGCTGTTGCCGGACAATATAAAAATGAAATAATGAATATCCAGGAGGCAGAAGTTGAAAAGCTTCTGGACAGCGATATTATTATAATTGGGTCTCCAACCTACTACGGAAATGTGTCGGGAGCAATGAAAGCATTTATGGATTCATTTTCTCCATATTGGGCAGAAGCAAGATTTTGGGGCAAAAAATTATTTTCATATACTACCTGTGCCACAAGCGAAGGCGGAGCGGATATGTGCCTTAATACCATAAACATATTTGGTCAGCACGTTGGTATGATTCCGATCCCCGTTCCGGCAAACTTGGTGCCCGGGCAAGACTTTCCTGCTTATGGGCTGGTGCATTATGTAGGCGGCTACTCAAATCTAAGACCAGGCAGAGAAGTAATTTTAGCAATTAAAGAAATGACTGAACGATTAATGAAATTATAGCAAACGGCCGTCTTTGACGGTCGTTTAATATTTTAAAATAATAAGTAATACCTATTTCAGCGTGAGGAAATCAAATGTTGTTTCCTGCGAAAAATATAAAACAGAAGGTGCATTATGAAGTATAAAGTAGAAAAAAAACAATTTGTAAGCAAGCATTGTTTTGTTTGCGGTACAGAAAATGACGAATCATTGAAAACTAAATTTTATGAGCTGGAAAATAAAGAACTTATGTCAATATCATATCCAACCCCCACACACCAAAGCTATCCCGACAGAATGCACGGCGGAATAATATCGGCAATTTTAGACGAAGTAATAGGAAGAGCAATCATGATTGAAGAACCTGATTCATGGGGAGTAACCGTTGAGCTTAACCTTAAGTACAAAAAACCGGTGCCACTTGACAAACCTGTAAAGGCTGTTGCAAGAATAATCAGAAACACAAGGCTGCTATTTGAAGGAACAGGCGAAATAGTATTAGAAGATGGAAGTATAGCAGCAACAGGATATGCTAAATATTACAAGATGAAGCTTGATAAAATTATTGAAGAAATGGGCCATGAAGATGAGCTTATTGTTGACGATACAGTAAAAACACCGGAAGAAGTGGAAATATAAAGGTGCATAGATGAAAAAAGGCGATATAATAGAAATAACTATAGAAGATCTGGCATTTCCTAACATTGGAAAAGCAGTATATAATGGAAAGAAAATTAAAATAAAAAACGTACTTCCCGGACAGAAGGTAAGAGCGAGAATAAGCAGGAGCAAAAAAGAATATGCAGAAGCAAGAGCCGTTGAGGTTATAGAGCAGGCAGAGTACGAGCAGAAGCCCGGCTGCGAGCATTTCGGTCTCTGCGGCGGATGCACATATCAAAGTGTACCCTATGAAAAGCAGCTTGAAATCAAATCAACACAGGTAAAAGAAATATTGGACAATATATTGACAGAAGACTACGAGTTACTCCCAATTGTACCAAGTCCAAAAAAAACCGAATACAGAAATAAAATGGAGTTTTCCTTCGGCGATGAGATTAAGGAAGGCCCCCTGACACTGGGGATGCACAGAAGAAACAGCTTTCACAGCATAATCAGCACAACCGGATGCTCCATAGTGGGTGAAGATTTTCGACAAATCCTGTGTCATATTCTGGATTATTTCCAAGGAAATAGTCAGACATACTACCACAAAAGCACTAATATTGGTTTTTTAAGATATTTATTGGTAAGAAAAGCAGAAAAAACAGGACAGATTCTAATAAATCTTATTACCACGAGCCAAAGTACATTAAACGAAGAAGAATTTGTTAATTTAATTTTAAATCTCAACTTAAAAGGAACCGTGAAGTGCATCGCTCATTCCATATATGACGGAGTAGCAGACGTGGCAAGAGCAGATGAAATGAAAATTCTCTACGGTGAAGACAAAATAGTTGAAGAGCTTTTAGGCTTGAAATTTAATATTTCATCATTTTCCTTCTTCCAGACAAATTCCCTTGGTGCCGAAAAGCTCTATTCTACGGTAAGAGATTTCATAGGGACAACAAAGGACAAAACCATATTTGACCTTTATTCAGGCACGGGAACCATCGGTCAGATACTGGCTCCGACAGCCAAAAAAGTAACAGGAATAGAAATAGTGGAAGAAGCAGTGGAAAAAGCAACGGAAAATGCAAAACTTAACAACCTGACCAACTGCACCTTCATAGCCGGAGACGTCCTCAAAAAAATAGACGAGCTGACTGACAAGCCGGACATCATAGTCCTGGACCCTCCCCGCGAAGGAATCCACCCAAAAGCAATCCAAAAAATAATCAACTACAACCCCCAAACCTTCATATACATCTCCTGCAAACCCACCTCCCTGTCAAAAGACCTCCCGGTTTTCCTGGCGAGTGGATACAGGGTAGAGAAGGTGCAGTGTGTTGATATGTTCCCGATGACAGGGCATGTTGAGTGCGTGGTATTGATGTCAAGGGTTGAGAAGTAGCTCTAC
>ENA-UOOR01002267-UOOR01002267.1-fermentation-metagenome-genome-assembly--contig:-NODE-2267-length-19915-cov-56.420544_pt1 | contig 19915 bp, 24 predicted proteins | sample MGYA00245780_ERZ724029 | MGnify/ENA primary metagenome ERZ724029 (study PRJEB28704, sample SAMN03018315) | fermentation metagenome | biome: anthropogenic terrestrial biome; feature: soil... | reverse complement strand
TCTTCTGTGCAGCATGGCTGCGCTCAGTTGCATCTCTGCGCCTTCGTGGCGCACACCCATCAGCATATCCATTAGCTGCCCGGCCAGTTGTATGGTAGCTAGAACCGCATAAATGACAAAGCCAATAGTATAACCGATAAAGATCTCTACCGCCAGAGCCGCAATGAATAAAGCGGGCGTATTGATATTCCGGCTATATTCCACCGGTACAAAATAGGCCAGGGTAGCCGCCAGCATTATAACAATTAAAGCCCTAACCCGCCCCGGCATCATCCTGCTGCTTAATATGGGAGCAGTGATAAAAAGTCCGGACAGGCGGGCCAGCAAAAAGAAAAAGCTTTCCAAAGCATAGGGCATATACCTTTACCGTCCTTTTTAAGCATCGGAAGAAACTGCGGAGCAGTTTCAACACAGTTATATCGAGACAAAACTGGGGATAGCCAGGAAAAGGTCATGGGTAAAAGCAGTAATTACATTGAGCATCCAGGGACCGAATATAATTATCACCAAAAAAACTACAATTATTTTGGGCACAAAGGTCAAGGTCATCTCCTGCAGTTGAGTAGTGGCCTGCAGAATACTAATAAGCAAACCGGTAATCAAAGCGGCCCCCAGAACCGGAGCGGAAAGCAATAAGACCACTAGCAAAGCTTCATTGGCTATTCCCAGAATTATATTCTCGTACAATGCAGATTTCTCCTCCCTGCCGCTTGCCAGGACTTCGCTTCATACCCTCAGAATTATTTAAAACTCAATATCAAGGATTGTATAACCAGGTTCCAGCCATCAACCAGAACAAAGAGCAATATCTTAAAGGGCAGTGAAATCATCATCGGAGGCAGCATCATCATGCCCATGGACATCAAAGCGCTGGCCACCACCATATCAATTATCAGAAAAGGAATAAAGATAATAAAGCCTATCTGGAAAGCCGTCTTCAATTCACTGATTACGAAAGACGGAATCAAAACATAGTTGGGAATGTCTTTAAAATTATGCGGCCTTTCCATCTTGGACATTTTAACAAAAAGAGCCAGATCCTTTTCCCGGGTTTGTTTAAACATAAAACTACGCAAAGGACTCATCCCTTTTTCAAAGGCTTGCTCCTGGGTAATTTCTCCCTTAAAATAAGGTTGTAAAGCCTTAGAATTGACTTCTTGAAATGTTGGGGCCATGACAAAAAAGGTCAGAAAAAGAGCCATGCCAATCAAGAGTTGGTTAGGGGGCATCTGCTGGGTGGCCAGTGAGGTTCGAATAAAGGCCAGTACTACCATGATCCGGGTAAAAGAGGTTAGCATAATCAATATGGCGGGAGCCAGGGTAAGGACGGTAATAAGTATTATTAGCTGCAAGACTGCTGACAAATCCTGGGGCTCACCTGCCCCTCCGCCAATTTGCAGGTTTAGATTAGGCAACTGCAATGGTTCTGCGGCCACTGAGCCGGGAAAAACCAGCAGAAGCAAGAAAAGCAGAAACAGTATTTTGGTAGAGGATAAGCCCCATATATTAGTCTTTGTTTTCATCACTTCTTTTGCTGCCAAGCCTTTTTTCCTCCATACTCTTATATGAAAGCTGTTCCAATCGCCTGACCTGTTCGCCCATAAGCAGGCTGAAATCTTTCCGATCCGGCTTGGAATTCCTTAACCCCAAAGCGCCTAACTTTTTTTTGAGCTGCGATAATCCAGCCCCGGTCAGCTTATCCCCGGGCGGAATATCTATCTGACTAATCTCTTCGCGGAGTTTAGGGTTGTCTACCTCGAAAAGAAAAGAAATGCTATGATCAGTAACTCCAATAGCATACAGCCTTTCACCAATTTCACATAAGACTATGCCCCGGTTTTGGCCCATAATCACCTCGTCAACCACATGCAACCAGCTTCCCTGCAATTTTCGATCAACTTGTTTTCCGAATATGCGGATCACCGACCAGGCAGCAGCAATAATCAGTCCCAACACCACAATAAGTTTAAGGAAATCCAACCACAGGCTGGAGGAGCGATCGTTACTGGGGAGTTCTTTGTCCAGTTCCTGGTTCAAATCACTCATATTATCAATAGCCCAAACATTCCCAGCCAGCATAGCTATTACAAGCAAGGCCAAGATGGCCGGAGGGAAAATCCTTTTACGCCAGGCAATCATATCTCTTCACTTCCAAACCAGCTAGTTAGACCAGCGCTTTGCTTACTGCTTCAATCACTCTTTCCGGTTGAAAAGGTTTTACAATAAAATCTTTGGCCCCTGCCTGTATGGCATCAATTACCATAGCTTGCTGGCCCATGGCACTGCACATTATGATACAAGCTGCGGGATCTACTGCTTTTATCTCTTTAACCGCAATAATACCATCCATTTCCGGCATGGTTATATCCATGGTTACCAGATCCGGTTTCAGTTCCTTGTATTTTTCTATAGCTACAGTACCGTTTTCCGCCTCCCCCACAACCGTATAGCCGTTTTTAGTTAATATGTCTTTTATCATCATCCTCATAAAAGCAGCATCATCAACGATCAATACTCTTTTACCCATGGTAAACCTCCCCAGCAATTATTGTAGCTTATTCATACGGTCTATCGGACTTATTATGGTCGTAATGCGAATACCGTAGTTTTCATCGATTACGACAACTTCTCCTTTGGCAATGAGCTTGCCGTTAACCAGCAAATCAACCGGTTCACCAGCTAATTTATCCAACTGGATTATGGCACCTTGATTCAACTCCAGTATCTCTCTTATGCTTTTTTTGGTCTTTCCCAATTCTACCGATACGTCCAGAGGAACATCCATAATGAGATCGAGATTCTGGGGGCTATGGATCATATCGCTCTCCTGCAGGGGAGCAAATTGAACCGGCTGAACAGCAAATTGTGGCCGGGTATTTATTTCCCGGGGACTTTGTACAAAAGCCTGGCTATAGATTGCTTCTTGCGGTGGCGACGGAATTGCTGTTTCCGCCTGGCGGGGGGCAGCAACTGCCGCTGCTTTTGTTTCCGGTAGCGACATGGCAGGAGGTTCTTCCATTACCGCTTCAGCGCTGGATTCCTCAGCCGTACTCCCCATAAGTATGGACATTATGTTTTCCACTGCCTCCATGGGAATGATCTGCATGATTTCACTGTTAATCAGATTCTCAATCTCCATCTTGAATTTTATTTTAACCACATCATGGAAATTGGTCGACAACTGCAGGGACTCTTTTCCCATATCTATGACGGTCAATTGCGGCGGCGCAATATCAATCCGCCGGTTAAACATGGAAGATAGGCTGGTGGTGGCCGAACCCATCATCTGATTCATGGCTTCCCCCACTGCGCTCAACTCCAGGTCTCCCAAGCTTTTACCTTGGGCAGATAGACCATCTCCCCCCATCATCAGATCGGCTATAATGGCAGCATCGTTCTCCTTGATGACCAGAACATTGGTTCCCGTCAATCCCCGCGTATAACTGACCTCCACTACCACAAAAGGCAAAGGATAAAGCAACTGCAATTCTTCCGGATTGGTAACCGATACATCAGGGGTTGTTATGGATACTTTCTGGCGCAGCAGGGTAGACAGTGTGGTAGCAGCCGTTCCCATGCTGATATTGCCTACTTCTCCCAGGGTATCCTTTTCAAAATCACTCAGATTTATGGAAGAAGTGGAGACAGGCTCGCTGCTGCTGTCCATAGTATCCGTACCGGAGGAACTTCCCCCGGTCAACAGGGCATCTATTTCTTCCTGGGATAGGATTCCATCATTCATTCACTTTCCTCCTCTACAATCCCGGTAACCTGTATTGCCATCCGGTTGGCAAAAACTCCAGGCTTCCCAAGAAATTTAGCTCTATTACCTATAACAATATCTAACTCCTGACTGATATTCCGATTCAGGGGTATGACATCTCCCACCGACAAAGCCAGCAAATCTCTCACCGTTATTAGCGTTTTACCCATAACTACCTTGATAGGAATAGTGGTATTTTCCAACTTGGTTCTTATAGCCGCAATATTAGCCGGCGACCTCTCCTGGGTGGCAGTCGAATAATAATAGTGTACATTTAATTTATCCAGGATAGACTCCAAAACCAGAAAAGGTATACAGATATTTATCATCCCCATCACATCACCCATTCGGGTCTCCAGAGAAACAATTATCATAATTTCCGTAGGTTGAACCAGTTGGGTAAACTGGGGGTTGGTCTCCACCCGTTCCAGGGAAGGCTCAATCTGAATAATGCTCCCCCAGGGCTCTTCCAGGTAATCCAGCATCCGCTGGGATAAGCGCTCAATCACCGTCTGTTCAATTTCCGTAAGAGCACGAGCTTTGCTGGGAGCATAGCCCGGTCCTCCCAGGAGCCGGTCTAAGAAAGCAAATCCCAGGTTAGGGTTAATTTCCATTATAGCACTGCCATGCAGGGGATAAAGAGAGAAAATATTGAGTATGGTTGGGTTAGGTATGGAACGAATAAACTCCTCATAGGTCAGCTGTTCCACCGACAATAATTCCACCTGCAAGGGAACGCGCAACTGCCCGGAAAGATAAGTCCCCAAAGTGCGAGCATAGTTTTCATATATTACTTGCATGGTATGTATCTGATCCTTGGAGAACTTATTGGGTCTGCGAAAATCATAAACCTTAACCTTGCTTTTCAGTTCTTCTTCCTTAAGCAGGTCAGCATCAACCGAACCATCGCTCAAGGCAGATAATAAGGCATCTATTTCCGATTGAGATAAGACCTCACTCATTATAACCCCCCTTAAGGTTTAAGCATCGGAAGAAACTGCGGAACAGTCTCAACACAGCGCTGTAACGAGGTGTGGGGTTAGAGCCCGCCGCCTGTTTTGTTAATAGGCGAGCACTTGGCAGGGAACATATTTCACCTCGTTATAACTTTACCATGAACTCTAGATGCGAATTATGAATCATTAATTATAATAGCAGTTTTAATTATTACAGAGTTTAAATGTATCTATTTATTCACCAATTAATAAAGATATTCTTTCGCCGATTATTGCATAATAAAGTCAGTAAAATATACATTCAAAACGGTATTAGCACCAATCTTGGCATTCAAATCGTTTTTTATCTCCGCCTTCAGGTTGTTTCTATTCCTGACATCCAGATCAGCCACTGTTTTGGCGGATATAATACTTAGGATACTGTCTTTTATCACCGGCATATACTGGGTAATCTTCTCCTGGGCTTTCTTGTCATCTGAGCCAACTTCCACGGTGACCTTCACCTTTAAAAACCTTTGTCCATTAACATCATTGATGTTGGTGGTGAATTCCCCCACTTCTACCAGGTTCCCGGTCATCAATTTTCCCGCGCCTTCTTGCTTGGGCATCAACGGTGCCATGAGGCTCTTCATAAGAAAATATGAGCCTCCCACTGCTACCACGAATACCAACAACCCGATAATAATCAGCTTCATGTCGATATTGATATCCAACCTGGGCTTTACTTCGCTATCTTTTTCATCAGCCACAACTCTACCCCCTGTCCGGTCTATTTTTTCAAGTTGGTAAATGAACGTTTCCTGAATCTAATTATTTCTTCCCGGATTTGCCATATCCTCTCTCTTACAACAAATTTTTTCCCAGTATTGAGAGTAACCACCGTGTCCGGGGTCTCTTCCATGAGTTCAATCATGTCGATATTTACCATAAATTTTTCGCCGTTTAAACGGGTCAGGTAAATCATAATTATAAAGAATCCTTTCGTAAAACCCTAAAACCCAATGAAATTGTTTCTAAAAAGACTTTCTAATACATTATATTCTCTCTCCGGGAGGACTAATCCTCCCGGAGAGAGTGTTTATCAGCGTTTGAGATTAACCAGTTCTTGAATCATCTCGTCGGAGGTGGTAATTATGCGGGAATTAGCCTGGAAACCCCGCTGGGTAACAATCATGTCGGTAAACTCTTCCGATAAATCTACATTGGACATTTCCAGGCTGCTGGGAACTATCTTCCCCATGCCCGACTCGATCGGCGTATTTATCCTCGCTTCTCCCGAGTTGACTGACTTCTGGAAGATAGTTCCCCCTAATTGGGCGAGACCCGCCGGGTTCTGGAAATTAGCCAGGGCCACCCGGGCCAGGTCCCTGGTTTCACCATTATCATAAGAACCCCTGATGACACCATCAATACCTACGGTATAACCGGTCAGGGAGCCTTCTGGATAACCGTTTTGAGATATCTCGCTAAACGAATTACCGGCAAACTGGGTCATAACGGAAAAATCCATTTTAAATACAATGTCCTCGGCCGCCACAGGAGCACGGTTAATGGTCAAGATAAACGGGTCCAAATCCGGAGTTCCCCCCACAACCCGGCCTTTATCATCAAACTGCAGGTTGGTTAGCCTGATAATCTCCGCACTGCCGGCGCTCATAGTGGCAACCGGAGCTGTGGTATCCAGGTCCACGCTTTCAAAGCCGGTGCTGGCACTGTAGCCAGGCGCCTTTTCGAACAAGGGATTATTAAGCGACATATCCACCGCCCAGCGGGAAACCCGTGGAGGGCCTTCATCGATTTCGTATTTAAAGAAACGGTAATATATGGTTTCCTTGTTGCCATGAGAATCAAAGACTTCTTGCGCGGTAATGATTGACTGTTGATCCGTTGGATAATAAACATCCACCGCCGGAGGCACTATGTTCGCCACACCGCCGGTAAAACCTGTAGTAAACGCCGTTGCAGTCAGCATATTTACATTACCCATGGAATTAGGGAAGGTCACAGTAAAGGGACCACCGACTACACCTGCTACCGTAACCCCTGAAAGCCCGGGAATCTCCCGCAGGGCTGTCTCTATAGCAGCATTGTTTGCGTTATAGGGTATCAGATTTGTTTGCACTCCATTATAAGATAGAACAAAACTCCCCTTGGTTGGTGGTCCAACTAGAGTAATGGTCTGTTCCTCGCTGGTAGTGCCCGTAACACCTGGCGTTGTTTCTACTATAGTAGGACCTGTTGCATCATACCCTTCGCTTGGGCCAGCAGTAAGCGTAATAGTGGGAATATCAGCTGTGGCCAGGGCCCCTTGCAGCCTTATTTCGTATTGTTGACTGCTGTCATTCCAGTTCACCGCTATATTGCCCGCTCCCACATTGGAGAGATTCTCCAAGGCTACCCGCATGTTGGCCGCCGTGACCGCGCTATCAGCCCCCACGGCTATCCAGCCCGTGTTCTGCCCGTTATAGCTCAGGCGAAAAACCCCGCCCTGGGCTCCTCCATTTGCAACACCAAAGGTCAGGATATGGGCGGAAGTGGCTCCCATCTCCCGGTTGCCCACCGTTCCTGCGCCACCGTTAAAAGCCACCGCAAAGGGATGCACCTGTATGACCTGCCCCGGGTCACTGGTGAAAGCTATATCATAAGTGCTGGTTACGCCGTTCCAGGTCACCCCCGCCGTGGCTCCAACGGCATTCAAAGCGTTTGCAATATTGGCAGCTGTGGCATTTTCATCTGCTCCTACCAGAATGGCCCCGGTGGACTTGTTGCCCACCGTGATGGTAAATCCCCCACCCTGAGTTCCCCCTCCGGGAGCGGTGTCAAAGGCCAGGGTCTGGTTCTGGGTATCAGTTCCGCCATAAACCGGATTCCCACCATCAAATGCTGCTGCCGGACCCGCTTCCACCCCAATCAAGGGTACTCCCCGCGAGGCCAGGTCTCCCTGGAACTTGATTTCATAGAAATTGTAGGTGGGATTCCAACTCACCGCCACATTATCCTTTCCGATGGAACCCAGATTTTCCAGGGCTTTCTGTATATTGGCCGCGGTAGCGGCAGGATTAGACCCTACTTTTATCCATTCCGTGTACTGCCCGCCAAACTCCAAGCGGAACTCCCCTCCTGCAGCCCCCCCATTAGGATTGGTGGCAAAAGCCAGGGTCTGTACCTCGTTGAAAGGGGTTTCCGCATTCAAGTTGCCGCTGAATATCATTTCCCGAGTAGCCTGCGGGGAACAGGTCTTAAAGCTTGCAATATTAATGGGTATTCTCCTGCCGGGCGAAGTGTCCATGCTCCAATCCCCGGTGACTGGATCAATTGTAGATATCCAGCCTATCACATTATAGCCATTGGAGTTCACCAGCTTGCCTCCAGTATCGAATTCAAAGTTTCCCGCCCGGGTGTAATACTCCTGCTTGCCATCGCTAATTATAAAATAACCGTTGCCATCGATTCCCATATCCGTAAGTTTATTAGTAGCTGTGGTTGGTGCCCCGGTATGAATCTGGTCAATACTGCTTACCGACATCCCCAGGCCAATACCCATAGGATTAGTACCTCCTCGACCACTGGAATCATCAGGGCGAGAAGCCCCTCTCATCGTCTGGTAGAGGGTGTCCTGAAAGACCACCCGGCTCTTTTTGTAGCCGGCGGTATTGATATTGGCAATATTATTGCCGATTACATCCATTCTGGTTTGATGGTTTCTTAATCCCGAAACCCCAGAATACATGGAACGCATCATATTTTGCATGACCTCCTTGCTAATTTTTTAGCCAGGCCGGAATAGAATAAATTATCCAGAAACGCTTCTCTCATTCCGCATCCCCCAAGGCTTCCTCTAAAGAGGTCCAGCCTTATACTATTACGGCGCTGTCAATATTGGTAAATATATTTTCTTTTAGATGCTGCCCGTCCACAGCGGTAATTACGGTATTGTTCTTGATGCTTACTACCAGAGCCAGATCCTGCATCAGAATCAAAGAATCGCGGGCTCCTTTTTCCCGGGCCTTATTCACCGCATTCTGGATATTGTTCATATCCACTCCGCTGAGTTCTATGTTCCGGGACTGCAGCCTTTCCCGCGCATGCTGGGAGAACTTAAGTTCACCGGCCAGTTTCTGGGTCAGAACCTGATTAAAACTACTCCCCGCCGGTGACTTAACGGCTTTATCCTGCTTGCTTGGTGCTGGCTGTATTACTGTTGATGGAGGAATAAATATCTTGCTCGTCAAATTAACCATCCTCTCCGAGGGACATGGAATTCTGTATTTTGAGCAGGATGGCCAGAATCTGCTCCAAAAGGGCATCACTGTATCCCACATTTACTGCTCCCAGCTTACTGATCTTGTCCACGGTGATTTCCTTATCGTCTATAAGATAATACGGGACTCCATCACGGAAAACTACTCCTGAAATTATGCCGGTACTGGACTCACCCGACTTGGGATCGGCATAAACCACTTCCCTTCCCACCATGGCAATGCTCTGCTGCATTACCAGACCCGGCAGGATTCCACTGTTGAGGCTGGCGGAAAGGTTGTTAAAACTGCTGTTCAGATTGGTCATCTGCTCCAGGGCACTGAAATTAGCCATCTGAGAAATAAATTCCTTGTCTTTGACCGGCTCTATCGGATCCTGGTACTTGAGCTCGGTTAAGAGAAGTTTTAAAAAATCATCCTTACCCAGACCCTTATTGATTTCTTTGCTGCTTTTGCCGCTGCTCTGGGTTTCGTTATTCAGCCAGGGAACCGTTTCCCACTTAATCTGGCTGCTGTCCATATTCTCACCTCCTAAATAAGAAAATTCATACTGCCATCTGCGGCTACACCATAAGTTTCACTTGAGTTTATCAGCCCGGCTTCCGCTTCATCCCCGGCGCTGCTTGCCTGGTAAGCATCAACGCCCGATCCGTTGTAATTATAGCGTGAAGAAAAGCGCGGCTGCTCCCACAAATCCTGGCGGCTGCCCTCAGAACCATCGAATAACCCTCCGTTGCTCAACTGCACATTGACTTCGGTTTTTTCCACTCTGATCCCCTGGGTCTCCAGGCTTTGTCTAAGGCTGTTAAGATTGCTTTCCAGCAGGTGCTTGACTTGATGGTTTTCCGCAATAAACCTGGCGGTCAGCAGTCCGTCCTCCAGCACCAGCTTGATGGTCATCCTTCCTAGAAACTCCGGGTGCAGCTGAATCCTCATCTCCGATGAGTTCTGTCTTATCATTAATTCAGCCTTTTTAACCACTTGTTCCATAAACTTTTCCGGAATAAACTGCATCCTCTCCTGAACCGGCCTGGAACCAGGCTTGCTATTATCTTCTGCCACGATGCTTTCCGTTTTTAGCCCGGACAGCACTTTGCCCTGTTCTTTGCCTTCCTCCGGTTTGAGCTGCTCCTCCTCCAAGTGTTCTGGCGGCGTAGCTTTTTCTCCCTCTTCCCCGGGCTGCGGCAATTGTTTCGTCATTGATTCCACTTCCCGCGCAAAAGCCGCGGTGGCTGGCCGGGGAACCACTTCCATCCTGGGTGGGGCCTTAGCGGCCTTATTTTCCCCTTCATCTTCACCGGGAGAAGCTGTAGACTCAAGCACCGACAGGGATTCACCAGCTTTATTGCCTTGCCTGTTTGCCAGCAATACCTCCAATGCCGCCGGGTCAAGAGCTGATTTTTCCGGTATTCCGGCAGCCCGGTTAATAAACACCGGGGGAGGGGGGTTTCCTCTGCTATGAACACTTCTTTCTGGTCCTGCTCCTTCTTGCGCCTGGCCTCTTTCTTCACTTGATGCTGCATCTCGGCTTAGATTCTGCTTGTTCCCTCCGTCCTGCTGGTAAGTACGTTCGGGTCTGAATGACTCCCGTAACACAGCGGCATCTTCTCCGCTCTCGCTTCCCGGCCCATCCTCATAAATAGAGGCAACGCTCGGGGTGTCGGCCATGGGGGAATTCTGGCTTGCCGCAAGCACTTCCGCCTTGCTTAAAGGCTTTGCTCGCTCTCCCGCTTCGCCCGTTGTCTCCGCAGAACTCATTAACGCAATTAAACTTTTCTCTGCCGGCACTTCCTCCACTACTGGCCCAGCTTCGGCAGCCTGGCTGAATAACACATCTTCTGCCATCGCGATGCCGTCCAGCTTGCCCTGCTTACAGTTCAGGCCCCCCTCTCTGGACTCCTCCAAAATTAAGCCAGTTGCTTGAAGATTACCGGGCAGCCCATCCTCATTAGGCATCGCTAACGCTATTTGAGAGTCGGGGTGTACTGCCAATGCCGATAATAGGCCGGTCTCGCCGGTAGTATAAGCATCAGTTTTGTTTAATTCACTGTCAATGAGGGGGGGTGATTCCGGGGCGCTGATTTCCGCCGGAGCCATAGACCCTGTACTCGCATCAGTTGCCGGCTCCTTCAGCGGAGGGGTAAAAGCCTTACAAACCTGAATTGCTTCACTCTGGGTTGGTAAATCGTCCTTCCTCTGGCCGGCATTATTTAATTGTCTTTGAAACAGGCTTATGCTGCTTCGGTATGATGACGGCTTTCCCGGCAATGCGATGTGGGCGGTGTTCTTCTTTCCGGCTTCAGGTATTGCGGCCAAGATAGCCAATCCTGTCAATTTATCACCTCCTTTACTGGTTGTACCCCCCGGCGGGGTCAGGGCTAGGCATAATTTTCCAGGGCCCTTGCCCAGACCTCACCCCCCGGATTTTCAGGTTCAGGGTACCGCCACCAGCATTTTCTTGCTTATCCGGGCCGCTCTGGCAGCATCCATATTCTGCATCAATTCAGCCACCGTATCACTTTCCATCTGGCTGAAAATCCCTATTACATCCTCATCATCCAGGCGGGATAGAATATCAGCCGCTGTTTTGGCCTTCATTTCACTGAAATAGGTAGCCATGTCCTTGTAGGCGGACGATCGGCTTTCCTGCTTGCTTTTCAAGTCCAGTATTTCACTATTGAGCTGAGCAATCTCCTCTTTAAGATTATCGTCTTCCTGCTCACTAAGTTTGAGCTTTTTCTTTAAATCAGCCAGGCTCTTTCTGGTTTTTTCCATCTCCTCTGCTTTATCCTCCAGGGTCTGGCTTAATTTCTGGTTCTCCGCCATGGCCCTGTCCTTTTGCTTCAAGATTTCTTCATACTGAAGCCGGGAGACCTGTTCCGCGCTCCGGGAGACAAAATCGCCCATGAGAGGCGCATTTTTTAGAAAAGCCGGGGCTGAAAGCAGGTTTAAATAGAGCAGGAGGTAATAGCCTCCGCCCAGCAACAGCAAAAGTGATAAAAGAATTAATAAAAATTTTATTTTTTTCAATATTCCTGTCATAGATTGAAATACTCCCGTTTTAATTAATTTTTAGAAACTTAGGCCAGATCCCTGCGAAAATGATTGTTGATGGCTATTTCATCAATAATCTTTTGTTCCTCCTGTTGGAGTTCCCAAAGGTATTCCTGCCAGGCCCTCTCTTTTAATTTTTCCAGGGTACTGGTTTCCCGCTTTCTTTCCAAGAGCAGAACCCGGGCTTCTTCCACTCTGGCTTCGGCCTGGGACAAGTTTTGTTCTGCCTGTTCTATCTGCATTACGATTACGGGAACGAATTCTCTTTTAAGCAACAGGGCTTGATACTCTTGAGCTTTGCAGCTGTCCTGCCTTATTTCTTCTTCCACTGCCAGCAGCCTTCGCTCCCGGTACAGCAATTCCTCCAGCAAGAGCTCACGTTCCTTAAGACGGCTCTGCATTTCTTCCCAGGCTATTTGTTCCTGGCGGGTGCAAATCTCCAGTTTGGTCTGCAATCTAAAACGAAATGCTTTCATTACGGCTCACCTCTATAGACGAACAGCTTCTTCCAGGTCTTCCAAAGTGGTGGTGATATTAGCTTCCTCGTAGATATCCTGTCGAATAAAGCTCCGGCATTTGTCAATCAAAGCCACAGCCTCATCTATGCGGGGATTGGAACCCTTCTTGTAAGCCCCGATGTCAATGAGGTCCCGGGCTTCTTCATAGGTGGCCAGTATACCCCTGAAGCGGTTGGCGTTTTTGATATGTTCTGGAGATGCAATATCAATCATAACGCGACTGATGCTCTGCCCCACATCAATAGCCGGGTAGAGATTCATGGCCGCCAGGCTTCGGCTCAAGGCAATATGTCCATCCAATATTCCTCGTACCGCGTCAGTTATGGGTTCATTCAGGTCATCACCCTCCACCAGCACGGAATACAGTCCGGTAATGGTTCCCTTTTCTGAAGTACCTGCTCTCTCCAAGAGTTTAGGCAGCATGGCAAACACTGAAGGAGTATAGCCCCTGGTAGCCGGCGGCTCACCAATGGCCAGGCCAACTTCACGCTGAGCCAGGGCAAAACGGGTTACGGAATCCATCAAGAACAGCACATCTTTGCCCTGGTCACGGAAGTATTCGGCAATACTGGTAGCGACAAAAGCACCTTTTAATCTAACCAGGGCCGGCTGATCCGATGTTGCTACTACTACTACGGATTTTGCCAGACCTTCTTCCCCCAGGTCCCGCTCCAGAAACTCCCGGACTTCACGCCCCCGCTCTCCAATAAGGGCAATAACATTGATATCGGCGTCCGTATTGCGGGCAATCATCCCAATCAAGGTACTCTTCCCCACTCCACTGCCTGCCAGTATCCCCATTCTCTGGCCTTTGCCTATACTAACCAAACCATCGATGGCTTTTATCCCCACCTGCAAAACTTCAGTAATACGTTTTCTTTTCAAGGGACTGGGGGGTTGGTTGATTACCGGGTAGGTAGTCTCGGACTTTATCCTGCCTCTGTCGTCAATCGGTTCACCCAATCCATTAAGAACCCGGCCCACCAGTTCCATTCCCACTTGAACCCTCAGAGTAGCTCCGCTGGCCAGCAATTCGCTGCCCGGGCCAATACCTTCCAAATTGCCCAGAGGCATGAGCAGTATCTTCTTATCTTTGAAACCAACTACTTCCGCCGGAACCAGCTGGCGATCGGAATAATTGGTTTGTAAAAAGCAGAGTTCCCCCATTCTTACCCGGGGGCCGGCAGCTTCAATGGTCAGGCCGATAGCCTGGGATATCCGGCCTTTAAGCTGGCAGGTGGTGGTTTTGTCCAGTACATCCAAGTATTTTTCCAACGGAAGAGCAGGCGCTTTATTCATCGGGAGCCACTTCCTGAATGGCTTTTTCCACGCTGGCAATCCTGGTTTCCAGGCGGGCATCGACTGATCCGGCATCGCTCTCCAGGATACATCCACCTGCTTGTATACGTTTATCGGGTGTGACCTTTAACGGGATTTCATTACTTCCAATATCGGTAAAAGATTCGCTTTGCATTACCTCCAATACCTTATCTACTTCCAGGGGATTGACATAGGCGGTTACGTTTTGGGGGTTGTCCAGGTAGTTGAGGCCTTCCCGGAGAATATTGATAATCACCCGGGGGTTGGTTTCCAGTTCGCCTCCAATTACCTTCCTGGCTACTGCCATAACCAGGCGCACCATATCGGCTTCACTGGAATTCATTATCTGAATCTTGCTTTGCCGGGCTTCCTCCAGTATCCTCTGGCTTTCTTGCATTGCTGACAAGCGATCGGCTTCAATTTCCTCCTGGGCTTTTTTGAGACCGCTTTCATATCCTTCTTTTTGCTTGCTATCCCAAAGTTCTTCAGCCTCTTCCAGGGCCTGTTGCCGGATTACTTCAGCCTCTTCCAGGGCTTCGGCTACTATTGTTCTGGCTTCCTCCCGGACATTTTCCAGCAATCCCCTGACTATCTTTTCATTTTCGTCAACTATTCTTTCAGCCTCCAACTGCAGTTCTTTCAATTCCAGCTGTTTTAAGGCTATGTCATTGCTCAGTAAATCTTCCTCACTGAATTCTTCCGCTGCCTCTGGTTTTTCCGCCTCTGCCTGCTTTTTTAATTCATAGATGGCAGTAAGATCTATTACCTTGGGCTGAAATAAGAGCATATTCGAACCCTTAATTACTTTAGACAATTACCTCATCTCCTCCGCCTCGGGCTACCACTATCTCACCAGATTCCTCCAAACGGCGAATAATATTAACTATACGCTGCTGAGCTTCCTCCACATCCCGCAATCTTACCGGTCCCATGAATTCAATATCTTCACGCAGCATATCCGAGGCCCGAATGGACATATTGTGGTAAATCTTCTCGGATACCTCGTTGCTGGCACCCTTTAAGGCCAGGGCCAAATCCTGGGATTCCACTTCGCGCAAGACTCTTTGCACCGAACGATCGTCTATCATGACAATATCCTCGAATACAAACATCAGTTTCTTGATTTCTTCTGCCAACTCGGGATCCTGCACCTCCAGGGTTTCCATAATAGTCTTTTCCGTACTTCGATCTACTCGATTTATAATCTCCACCACTGCCTTGACGCCACCGGCAGCAGTCAATTCCTGTGGCGCTATGGAAGACAGCTTGCGTTCCAGAATCCTTTCCACTTCTTTGATTATTTCGGGTGAAGTGGTATCCATTATGGCTATCCTCTTGGCTACTTCCGCTTGTCTTTCCGGAGCCAGAGCTCCTAAAATAACAGCGGCCTTTTCCGCATCCAGATAAGCCAATATCAAGGCTATGGTCTGCGGGTGTTCGGACTGAATAAAGTTCAATAAATGGGAGGGTTCTGTCTTGCGAATAAAATCAAAAGGACGAACCTGCAAAGAAGAGGATATCCTCCCGATAATCTCCATGGTCTTTTCCAGGCCGTAAGCCTTTTCCAGTACTTCCTTGGCATAGTCTATTCCTCCCTGACCAATGAACTGGCTGGCCAGGCACATTTCATAGAACTCGCGGAATATTTCATCCATTTTCTCCGTAGGCACTTTACGAACATTGGCTATTTCCAGGGTTAACTGTTCGATATCTTCTTCATTCATATGCTGGAATAGCTTAGCTGACTTCTCCGGACCCAGAAATATTAAAAAGTTTGCCGCTTTTTGCTTACCGCTTAGACTAGTCTTAACTGCCAGTTGTGACCACCTCTATTCTTCTGCCAGCCAGGTTTTGAGTACCTGGGCCGCGGTTTCCGGATTTTCATTAATAATTCGATCAATCTCTTCCCTTATCTTTCTTCTTTCTTTTTCTTCCGGACTCAAGCCGGTATCTATCAAGTCTTCCACCCTTATTTCCTCTTGTATCAGCGTATCAATACCAGCCTCTTCTTCTGCTTCTTGCTCAGCCCGCCTTCTCTCTCGGCGCTACATCAACCACCAGGCCAGGAGAATTATGAGGACGACAAGAAACGCTAATAACCACGGGGTAAGAGGGGAGCGCATTATTTGATCCATTGTTCCCCCGGGAGCTTCCGCCTGGGGTTCGGTATAAAAATCAACAAAAGCCACTGATATGTTATCTTCCAGGCGAACACTCTCGTCTTTCCGGTTTTCCCTCAGACCACAAGCAGTGGCTACTATATTGCGGATGGTAGCTATTTTTTCTTCTTCTGTTTCACCCAATTTCAAGGGCTCGGTTGCTTTACTGTTGACCAGTACCGCAACTGTCAAATAGTCGTATTTGACATCCCCCTGGGCAACTTTGGTTACTTTTTCGGTCTTGTTTATTTCATAATTCCTAATCTTGCTGCTCTTGTCATAGGTAGACACTCCCTCGGCAGCGTCAACTTCCTGGTATTGAGGAATATTGGTGTCGGTTCCGGGTACACCTACAACGGGCTGGGTGGTATCGGTTCCGGATTCCTTTTTAATCTCTTCGCTCCTTACGAAAGGACCCGCATCATCATGGGAATAGAGCTCATCTTTCTGCTCTTTATTATCAAAATCCAATTCCGCATTAACCCGGACAACCGAATTGTTTTGGCCCAGGCTCTTATCCAGCATACTCTGTATGGCATCCTGTTTTTCCTTTTCGTACTGCCTCTTCATAGCCATCTGCCATTTTACCGTCTCACTGATATCTCCATCCGCCGCAGGCAAATTTTCCGATACCAGGTTTCCATGCTGGTCAACAATCACCACGTTTTCAGGGGTAAGCTTGTCCACACTGTTGGCTACCAGGTTGATTATCCCCTGAATCTCCTTGGGCGAGAGTTTCTCTTCCTCCCTGGTATTAACAACTACCGAAGCTTTGGGCAGCTCTTCATTATCAGAAAACAACGTTGACTCGGGTAAAGCCAGGTTAACTTTGGCTGCTTTCACTTTGTCCAGACTCTGTATGCTGCGGGCCAATTCTCCCTGCAAAGCTACCTGGTATTTAACCTTTTTATCGGTTTGTGTTTCCCCAAATTTGCTTTCCTGAAACAATTCAAAACCCGTTTCCCCCCGGGGGAGGTTTTCGCCGGCCAGGCTAAGACGGGTTTTATCCTTTAAGGCGGGAGGGACCAGTATGGTAGTGCCGCCGTTTTCCAACTTGTAAGGCACCTTGCCTTCATCCAACTTGGCCGTTATCTGGGAAGCATCTTTTTTGTCCAATTCCGTATATAGCACTTCATAAGCTGTATCCCGGGAACTGCTAATCAACAGGATTATAGCAGCCGCCAAAATAAGCAATACCCCTCCGCCAGCAAGCACCTTCTGGTTCAAGTTCATATTCTGCCATGAGCCGGCTACTCGCCCAGCTGTTTCCTTGAGTTTTTCCGCAAAGCTTTCCATAATCCAACTCCCCAACAACAATTACATCTGCATGCGCATTAATTCCTGATAAGCTTCCACTAACTTGTTCCTGACTTCCACCGTCAATTGCAAGGCCAGGTTGGCTTTCTCATAAGCCAGTATGGTATTATGCAAGTAAGTCTCGTCACCCAAGGCCAGTTTTTCCGCACTGGATGCAGCTTCTTTCTGCAGATCATCCACCTCCCGCAGGGCTTCTTTCAGATAATTGAAAAAACCGCTTTCTTTACTGCCCAGCGAACCTTTCACTGCTGGGGGCTGACCCGGGTTAATACCTGCCAGCGCAATGTTATCCAGAGCACCCAATTTCATTTAGAATCCCCCTACCTTCCAATATCCAGAGCTCTCATAGCCATACTCTTGGCAGCTTCTATCACCTGCGCATTAGCCTCATAGGCCCGGGCAGCGGATATCATATTTATCATCTCTTCAACAATATTAACATTAGGATAGTTTACATAACCTTCATTGTCCGCTTCCGGATGTGATGGATCGTAAACCCGGCGGTAAGGTGCTTCGTTTTCATTTATCTCCCGAATCTGCTTGACTCTTACCCCTGAATTGGCCGCATTAAAAGCCTGGCTCTGTTCTTCCAGAAACCTCTGAAAACGTTTTTTGGGAGCTGAAGCGTTACGGGCTTCAAAAACCACCACCTGCCGGCGATAGGGACCGGTTCGATTATCCACCCGGGTGGTTTCCACATTGGCCATATTACTGGCTATGGTATCCATGCGCAAGCGTTGAGCCGTAAGACCTGACGCGCTGGTGTCTATACTATTCAAGAATCCCAATATCAACTACCCCCTTCCGGTAATAGCCATACGCAGCAAACGAATCTCGTTGCTCATACTCCGGCTGACTGCGTCATAATTAATCTTGTTCTTGGTCATTTTGGCCATCTCATTATCAATATCCACATTGTTTTCATCATTGCGAAAAGTGAGATCCTCCAGAACCCGAACCTCGGGCTCAACATCTATATTATTCCCTTCGATTTGGATATGCCGGTAATTGGTTAGATTTAGCCCTAGCTGATCTGCGGTTCCTTCCAGGGCCTTTTTCATTTTTTCCTCAAAAATAACTTCTCTTCTTTTGAATTTGGGAGTACTAACATTGGCTATGTTGTCAGCAATAACATCGTCGCGCAAAGTGCCAACATCCATGGCTTTATTGAGCAAAACATGCGTCCTGGTTTCCAGAATCTTTTCCAGCATAGCATCACCCCTAACAAGAATTACCCGTTTTTTTATACTTCTACCTAAATACGCTATTTCCTCCCTATCCCTTCTATAATTTGCCTAATTAACAAAAAAAATGACTAACCTCGCGGCTAGCTAAAGGACTATTGCACTAGTGTTTGACATATCTCGACATATTTCATGAATTATTCCTTAGTTCTTCAAACAGGTAATCATTTAATACCTTGATATAAGTCCCTTTCATTCCCAATGAACGTGATTCAATTACCCCGGCGCTTTCAAATTTGCGCAGAGCACTTACGATCACCGAACGAGTAATTCCCACCTTATCCGCAATCCGGCTGGCTACCAGCAGTCCCTCTTTTCCCTTGAGCTCGGCGATGATGTGGTCTATGGCTTCTTTTTCGGAATAGGAGAGAGTAGCCAGGGCAATTTGCACGGAGGCTTTTTTCCGTGCTTCTTCCTCGATCCTTTCTGTTCTGATGCGCATTATCTCATTGGCCATCACCATGGCTCCATATTCGATTAAAACAATATCTTCCTCAGTAAATTTAACTCTATCTCTCATAAAAATCAGGGTGCCAATCCGCCTGGCGCCACCAAAAACCGGAGTAATGGACCAAATTCGCGCCGAACAACTACAGTTGACATTATCCGGGTTAAAAAGGCATTTACGCCCATCTTTTAGTATTATGTTGGTTTGAGTTTCGAAAATGTTCAGCAATTCCTGGTTAAAACTCTCCGGAAAGCGTTCCGCGTGCTTAATCAACTGCTGTATCTCCTGGCATATAGCCCCTTCGGCAAAAGCATAACCTCCTATTTGCCCCCTCCTGCCTACAATAAAAACCGTACATTCCAGGTTCCTGCATAGTACATCGGCTATCTCGAAAAAGTTTACCGGGTGACCCGCAATTTTTTGGAGAATTTTATTGATGGCTCTGGATTTTTCCAATAGACTTTTTGACATGCAACAACCTCCTTCAAATAGATAATTACAACCCCCATGGCCGGGGGCAGACAACAAGCGATGAAATAAAAGTTAACCGGGCCGCAACCAGCAAAAAAAAGTTAGTGGGCGCTTGAATGATTCCGCTGCAAAAAGTAATAATTATGCATTTGCTTGCATAAATATTCCGCTCCAGCGTCCTTAATAGCGACCGAAGGGAGCATCAGTTGTGCCCGACAGGGCGCTACGCATGGGCAACACCAACGGCTTGTCTCGCGGCTCAAGGGGTACCGCGCCAATCTCCCGTCCATGGGAGGCAACCTTAATAGTGACACCCGTAGGGTGGAACACTAGGCGTACCCGAAGGGTGAAGGGTGTAGCATCCATGCTTCGCCAACGCTCGCTTTGCATATTTATGCAACCCTAT
>ENA-UOOR01002266-UOOR01002266.1-fermentation-metagenome-genome-assembly--contig:-NODE-2266-length-19932-cov-9.335564_pt1 | contig 19932 bp, 13 predicted proteins | sample MGYA00245780_ERZ724029 | MGnify/ENA primary metagenome ERZ724029 (study PRJEB28704, sample SAMN03018315) | fermentation metagenome | biome: anthropogenic terrestrial biome; feature: soil; material... | reverse complement strand
AAACGATTATGGCTTTTTTCCCCGATTTAACCACTTCAACAGCCGCAGTGACCGCAGCGGAAGTCCCTCCGTAAATAATGACGTCAGCTTTGTATGATCCAGATTTTGAACACGATAGCAATAAAATAGCCAGAATTATACTAATTAAATATCCGTTATTTCTCATAACTTATTGCAACTCCGTTTATTTTACTTCCAGTATCTGGTCTTTTCTGAGTAAAGTTTCTCTCAGTTCTGAATATGAAATACCCTGCACAGGTTGATTATTTTTAATAGCTATGCTTGCGGCGATCCCGGCACTCTGTCCCAATACCATATAAACCGGCTCCATTCGGATTGTACTGTATGCAACATGAGAAGCAGATAAGCAGACAGGAACCAATAAATTTGTGCATTCATTGAGTCTGGGAACAATTGAATAATAACTAATTTGATAGGGAGTAGTAGAGATATAGATATCACCATCGACTTTGATTTTTGCGTCAGAAGTTGCAACCCGGGAAACTTCGTGGCAATCGAGCGAATATGTTCCTAATCCAATGCTATGTGCAGCATGGATTCTATTGTGCCTTTCAACATTTCTCTCCGTCATTACAAACTCTCCAACCATTCTTCTCCCTTCTCTTACATATATTTGATAGGGAAAATTTTCACTGTCCTGGAACTCATCTTTTGCTAATCCCCATGTTTTCATCTCTGAACGAATATGCTTGGGGACTCTTTTATCATTACCTAAAAACCAGAGCAATCCGAGTGCATAATTTTTATGCATTTCTTCGATCTCTTTTCTTCTTTCATAATTTGCTTCAGCATAGTCATAGCTTGCACCAATAAAATCCAGGTGATTCGTATCTGTTTTTTTATTTGGCATAGGAGTGATCGTAATAATCTGAGTCAATTTTTGATCAGGGTCCTGTTTTAATTTACGGGCGATAATTTCATACCAAAGAGGATTGTAATTTTTAGGTTTCTTGATTTCCACCTTATTTGCTTGGTCACTTGTCAGGGTTACACGATAGCAGTAAGCTTGCGTCCGACTATCCGCATCTCCTTCATTACCCCAAATTTCAGGTTCGATGAAAGGTAATAAACCGGATGATGGATCGTTTTCTTTCAAATAGGGACTGACATCAAATTGTTTATTGCTGTTTTCAAATCGGATACCGTTTAAAGTTTCTCCGTATTGTTTATTGGATTCTCTTCCAAAAGTGTAAGAAACACCTGATTTGGCCAGCAGATCTCCTTCGTAAGACGCATCTATGAAGATCTTTGCACTAACAATGGTTCCATCCTCTAAGACTATTGAGGTAATTTTTTGATTTTCTTTGATTACCTCTTTGTCCAATGCGATTCTTTGGTTAAACAATATCTCGACATTAGCTTCTTTCAACATGTTCAACATTATTTCTTCTGCAACATGAGATTCATATACCCACTGAATCTGAGTTTTATCATTCTTGCCGGTAAAAGTTCTTTTTAATGTAGATTCCATAAAAGCTTCCCTCGTCTGGTTTTTCCATGCATCCGGATTTAAGTAGTATTGATAAATGTTGCCATAAAATTCCCTGGCGATTCCTCCAATACGTGAATGACTATTCATATCGGTTGCAGTAAGCCCAGATGTAGCCATACCTCCTACATGGCTGTTTTTTGATATTAAAACAACTTTCTGCCCTTCTCTTGCACCAGCTATTGCTGCTACCACTCCGGATGCTGTTTCACCATAGACACAAATATCATATTCCAGTTGTTTTGAATAAGATGGTAGACATAATATAAAAGAAAAAAATGTAATAAATAAGGATCTCATTTTTATAATTATTTAATGATTGATATTCCATGTTGTTTCAATTCCCTCCGAACGGATAAAATCTTGAAAATCAGATAATCGATTTTTATCCTCTCTTATTTCATGAGGTGTTTTGTTTTTTTCCAATGCGTAATGGGTAAGTAGCCCAACAGCTTCTCCAATCCCCCATTCAACCGGATGCAATCGATAACATCCGTTTGTTATGTGCGTTGTCCCAATATTTTTGTTTGCCGGTAGAATATTTCTCATTCTTATTGGGAGAAGCGCTCCCAAAGGTATCTGGAATCTGAGTGCGGGAAAATCAATATAATTCATCCCCTTTGTACTTGGATGTAAATCGATGGGATAATAGCCAATACCAACACTATCGTGAAAATTGGCTGCCGATTTGGCATCTTCACTATTTTTAGCAACCATCTCTCTGTTTTCTTTCCCGACATGTTCCTCCAGAACAGTGAAAACGGCTTTGATACGTCGTGACTCTCTAACGTAAGGATATTTTGCCATTCCATCCTCAGTTCCCATGATATCTCTTCGCAAACGCACACCCGTCCATCCTTTTCCTCCATCTGGCCTTGGAGCTTCTGTCTGTAGCCAATAGAGCAATGAAAGACTGAGTTGTTTGGATTCATTTAGATACCGGTTGAAATTTTTTTCTGTCGCGTCTATTAAGTTCCCTAACATATAGTCATTGATAGGCCAATTGACAATGGTAGCGTCACCTTTATAGAAGCCTTCCGGATATTTTTTCCGATCAATTATTTTTCGGTAATCCCACAGGTTCAGAATACCCTCCTTGATACTGCCACCCTCCGGGTGAAAGCCCAGTTCTCTGGGGACTAATGTTCTTGGGCTGGAGTAATGGAGTTCCAGTAGCCTGCCTGGCCATGACGGGGTTAGATTGGGAATGTGAGCTCTCCAAAAATTCCAATTCTTGGGCTTTTCAATGGTATGATTTTCACCCGGAACATAGTCGATGGCGTAACACATAGTGAAAGACTGCACATTTTCCGGGTCTCCTATTTCGGGGGCATGTAATTCACCAGTTTCCGCTTTTGACTCTGTTCCGGAAACATATTCCGTGCCTGTTAAAGGTAAAAGATCTCCAAGTTCAGTGGCATCAATGAAATAGGGGGCATAGAGTACTCTTCTCTCTCCACTGATCTTAGATTCAACTTCAACCGATTGAACTACACCGTTGTTTGTTTCACTATTTATGGGTTTATGATTCAAGAAGAGTTTTAATCTTCCAGAACTTATGTATGGAGCCAGGTAACTCTCCAATACAGAAACTGCAACTCTCGGCTCGTGACATAGCCTCGAGACTCTTCCTCCCCCCGGGTTTAACAATGGATCATTTCCTGCAGATGGAATAAGCGGATAGTGCTGTTTATAATAATCTCTGATTTTGGTTCTGAAATCCCTGTATAACTGTGTAGCTCCTTCTGTTTCAATCCATTGATGTTCGTCTGGAGGAACTCCTTGAGATGTGAGTTGTCCTCCAATCCAGTCCGTCTCTTCTGTCATAATCACCGTCTTGTGATTCCTTAACAATGCATGGGCAGCTGCGAAGCCGCCCAATCCCCCCCCAATGATTACTGCGTCGGCAATATACGATTCTTTCCTGCCTCCTTTTCTATTGTCTTTCTGGATAAATGAATAAACAGTGTTTGCATTTATGGGCTGCGATACTCCTACAAGTACACTGCTGCATACAATTCCTTTAATAAAATTTCGTCGTACCATCACTCTATAAAATTATATCAGAAATTTTATTGAAATACTCGATAGATTTCTCTATTTCCGGTATATTATTATTCCAGCTGGCTTCATACTCTATGGTAAAATATCCCTTAAAGTTTTGCCTTTTTAGTTCTTCCAATATTTCCCGAACACCCAATTCTCCGTTACCCCAAACAACATCGTCATATTTACTGCCATCTTCCCGTGCAAGAATATCTTTCATGTGTATAGAAACAATTCTACCTTTTAATTTTTTAATGGCTGGTAAAGGTTCAACTCCCATTCTTTTGTAATGCCCCACGTCCAAACAAGCGCCAATACTGTTAACTCTGTGTTGAATGCTTCCAAGCAAAATATCGGGATTCCAATAAGAAGATTCGCTGGGATGGTTGTGGACGGCCACTTTAATTTTATTCTTAATTGCCAATTCTTCGACTAAGTCCCAATCATCAGGTTCCGGTTCAGCTGAAATGTATTCCATTCCCATGTCTTTAGCAAAATCAAAGACTTTTTCCCACTCATCCTTTTTAGCTCTCATGACTCCTGTTGAAACAATTTTTACATTTTTGCTTTTAGCATATGTTAATATTGCTTTTCTTTTTTCAGGATCCAAGCTATAATTGAACTTATCGTCACCTAAATTTCCACCCAGTTTTTGATGTGGGAACACTTCGATATACTGAACTCCTAATTCATTGGTTTTATCTATCGCTTCAACCAGAGAGAAGCGATGAAATGTGTAGGATTGTAGCGATAACTTCCACCCCTGCTTTTCTGCATTGGTTCTCGTTGTTGCACAGCCTGATATGAATGATATCAGAAGAAAGCTCAACGGTAAGATTTTATAATATTTCATTCCTTTATTTTGTTATTTATTTGGAAAAAAGAGTAATTACACATTTGGCATTTTGGGCAATGTGAAACCGTTTTCGTAGGTGTGATTAATCCATTCATTCGCCATCTCCATTGCATTGAATTCTGTGAAACGTCTGTCGAATCTCGGGTTGCCATCAATAACAGAATAATCGTCTACTGTGACTATTTTGATTTTATCGGAAGCCGAGATGTTGGTAAATTTCATGTTCTCACCATCCCAAAGCAATTCCCGATGTAATCCGTCGAGACCTGATAGTCTCACAGCCAATACACCCATGACAACCATTTCATTGAACGGTCCGGAAAATTGGAAATTGGAAGTAGATTCCACTCTGTTGTCCGGAGATTCCTTGCATGCTCTAATCCAATCCTGTTCGTGGGCTTTTGATTTCCAAATATCTCCACTGCCTCCTTCTATCCGGGGAATCCATGGTTCCGGCTCTTTGAAGAATTTCATTTCAGTTTTTGGCAAAAGAGTCGGATTCATACCATAAGTTCCGGTCATTATCTTTCCTCGTGATCCTACGAAAATAATACCTCCCCCACGATCTCCCATCATTTCACCATCTTTCAATTCAACTGGGCGATCAGGTATCAAACCTCCGTCATACCAGTGAACGGCCACTTCCGGCATTTTTATACCGTTTACAGTTTCTCTTGCGGGGAATTTATAAGTCACTTTTTGTGCCTGTGGAGGAGAATACAGGTTTGAAATAGTTGAGTTACCAGAAACGCTGATTGGATATTTTAAATTGAGGGCCCAATAAACAGGATCCATGATATGGCAGGCCATATCACCTAGTGCTCCGGTGCCGAAATCCCAGAATCCTCTCCAGTTCCAAGGTGTATAAGCCGGATTGTATGGTCGCATTTTGGCTGGACCGACAAAAAGATTCCAATCTAAAGTGGAAGGCACAGGAAATTCACCTTTGGGCTCAGATAACCCTTGAGGCCAAATCGGCCGATCTGTCCAGCAATGTACTTCGTTTACTTCCCCAATTACTCCCGATTGGATCCATTCTGTAATTTGGCGGCACCATTCAAACGAATTTCCCTGATTCCCCATCTGTGTTGCCACGTTGTATTTTTTTGCCAGTTTAGTAAGGAGGCGAGACTCATAAACTGAATGAGTTAAAGGCTTTTGTACGAATGTATGCTTGCCGAGCGTGATTGCATGGGCTGCAACTCCTGCATGGGTATGATCGGGAGTGGCAACCATCACGGCATCAATGGATTTTCCAATTTTATCGAACATCACTCGCCAGTCTTTGAATCTTTGCGCTGTAGGGTAATCTTTGAATGTCTTGTCGGCATATTTCCAATCGATATCACATAAGGCTATAATATTTTCCGTGTCCATATTTCTCAGATTGCGTCTTCCTACTCCTCCGATACCGATACCTGCAATATTGAGTTTGTCACTGGGTGATGTATGGCTAAATGATTTTCCAAGTACCGAGTTGGGTACTATGGTCAATCCTACTGTTGCCAATCCTGCTCTTTCCAAGAATTTACGTCTATTCATCTCCTTGAGTTATAATAATGTTTTGCTTGTGAGTAAAGTAATAAAATGAATAGTTATGGAATATCAGCACCCAGGATAATGCAACAAATACAAAAACTTGTCTCTTTGCGGTAAATGAGAGTAATAAATTATCAATCATTTGTAACCGGTGAGCACGATATTCACAAAACTATTCATTTATATTATTCAAATTTGGTGTTCGCGGGTTATTTCGGGAATTTAATTGAAACTTTCACTCTCGCACACTTTTTTACGCTGTAATTAGAGCCAAAATTGTGGGGATATGGTACAGTTTCCGGTATCTCAATAGATTCAATCTTCATGATTCCTATTTTGCTTCCGACAGATGACGAAGCGGCTGTTTTGACTAAATATGATTCACCTAAAGGTACCGAAGTTAGCCGGTCTTTATTAATGGTTGGTACAAAATCCCTCAAATCTTTTAGTGTCGCATTATCAAAGTTGAAACCATGTGCCGAGGTTACCTGCAGGAAGAATGTCCTGTTCCTGTTGGGCCAAGTATTCGCTACTGGAATTCCATTCAGCAAATCACTAAATTCAACCTCACCCAATTGCGTGGGACTCGTAGTCTGTCCCCAGGCATTTAAACGAATGCCGTTATCCGTACCGGATGCTCCATAGTACATGTAAATATGGAAATCGGCGTCAGCGATCGTTTCATAAGCTTCTTTCATCGTAATTGTCTGCATTCTTTTGAAAGAGAATATGTTTCTGGTTTCGGGTTCCTGTTCAAATCCCCTAATGTAATACTGGCCTCCAATCGTGTAGTTTTCGATATAGTCAAATCCAATAATTGTCGGTATAACCAATTCAGAACTTCTGCCTTTTTTATCCGAGACAAGGAATTTCAAAGAAGAAATTTGATCGTCAAATGTTATATTGGTATTGAAATTTAACTGTTTTACATCTGGATATTCAAATTTTTCAATTTGCGTTTCACCTTTGCTGTTGCATTTAAGTACTACAATCTCCTTAATCCCCGTTTCAGATGAGATGGAAAAAGAAATCTCCTTATTTTCATCGACGTCTGCGATCACAACATCACTGCTTATATTTGAAATAGCTGGAGGTGGAATCGCTGAATATTTGATTGGCAAGGAATTGATTGTTTTCTTGTTGTACCGATCGATCGCTGTAACTTGCAGTGATCTGTCGCCATCTTTATAAGGGATTGTGTCGGAAAATTGGAATATGCTATCGTTTAATCCTTCAAAATTTTCACTTAGCAACAAGGTCGATCCAGACGATGAAAAAAGATAAACTGTAACTTGATCCAAGAATGTGCTCGAAGAGGATTTTACTGTAATTTGGGTTTCAGGAATAGGATCGTCTTTCCTTTCATCAATTTTTACCTCCGGGATGTTAAATGTGATTGTGGGGGGCATCTGATAGGGGATAGATGAGATATCTAGCGTTTTCGTCAAGCTCCTACCCAATTCATCGGTAGCAACAATTTTGAATCCGGTCACACTTTCATCGTATGAGATAACTTCCCTTAAAGAGAACTTTCTTTTATCAAAAAACTTGGTGATAGTTTTATAAAACTCCTCACCCTGTTTGTTCACGAAATACATGTCAATTTGTTTCAATCCTACCTCTGAGAAAACTACAGCAAGTACTGGATGATTGTCAGCCTTATTCAGGTCAACCTCTAAACTGTCTATGATGAATTCAATCACCGGTTCTTTCAGATCTTTTTCGTCAATAATTTCAGTCTTGCAAGAAATGATTACAAAAAGAAAAACAAAGAAAGAAAAATAATATTTTGTTGTATTCATATCCGTTTAAAATAATGGTATATAATTTACATCTCGTTTGTAAAAGCAGTAATCGGAAAAAGTATGGATTACCCCGTTGGTTGTAATAATGTTGCTCGTCACAGAACTTCTCTGAGGACTCGAACCGTTTGCATAAGTAGCGTTAATCATGATATTGCCCGAAGTAATCACAGGTCCATCAGCCGCGTTATAGATAGGAAAGGATGATTTGACGCAATGCATGGTTAATAATCCATCCTCACCTGCAAGGAGCGTTTTCACAAATGATGGTTCAATAGGGCATTGCTTGTCATACGCCGAATACTGACCCTTGATGATGTGATATTTTATTAAACTTTTCACTTTCTCTTTATCGAGGTCCGTGATCTCCAATGCTCCATTGTTGTTTGCCCAACGCTCTAAAGCTACATCATCAATAACAAGGAAAGTATATTTTACTGAATCTTGCATATAGTATGAAGACATCTCTGCATAATCGATTGCTTCCAGCATCCAGGAAAATTTGTCACTTCTCTTTTTTATCCATTCGTAAGCAGTGATGCCTGTTTCGAGTTCTATTTGTTCACCGTCGTACGAGTAATTTTTCTGTAACGGCAACTCTTCACAAGAACTCATGAGCAAGAGTGCTATCATTGAAACTATAACTGATATTTTCATTTTAATTGATGTTTAAAGGTGATGAATTAATAACCCGGATTTTGGTGAATGAACCCTGGATTCTCATCGATATGTGTGAAATGAATCGGGAATAACTTTTGATATTCAGGAACGGTAGGATTTCCATCTATATCTGTCCTTGTGTATTTTGGGAGATTCTTCCATCGATCGGTGCGTATAAGATCAAACCATCTCTTCCCTTCTCCAATCATCTCTACCTGTTTTTCTTCAAGGATATAATCAATCAATTCATCCTGGGTTGCGAAATCAGATGTTTTTTTTGCCTTTGCATATAAAGGACTGGAAACGCTGTAAGCTGCTCTTTTTTTAATGTCTTCGTTAATAATGGATAGTGCTTCATCCCAACGAGACAAATGAGCAAGGGCCTCAGCTTTCATGAAGTAGAGTTCAGTAGTCCTGTAGACTGGATAAGCGATCTCACATTCGGACCAAACACTGTAACTTATGTTAGCTCCTAATGGAACAAATTTTGACATAGCATCATTTTTCATGTAATAGGTCCCCCTCTCATCACCCACTCTTTCAGGTGCGGTCATGATTTTACTGAAACTATCTGACAATTTAAGCGTTCCGGCAGATCCACCCCCGAAGAGACTCCAAATCCAGCTGCTGTAATCCCACTCTTTCATATTAAAATGGATCACAAAAATTAATTCTTTGAGGCTCCCGTATTCATCTGAAGTGTCGTTATTGTCAGAGGGTTTATTATCTAAATCCACGGAAAAAATTGAAGCCAACGCCTGCATGTTTGTTTCAATTTTATAAGCTGTACTAGCGCCGAGTGATGAATTGAACTTGTCCACGGTCGCGATTACCAGGTCATATTCCTCCAACCATAGATACACATCTGCCATAATTGCCCAAATGGCTCTTCTTGAAATTCTTTTTCTTTCCCTGTTTGTTGGTTTGATAAGTGTTTCGGCTTTCAGCAGATCCGGAATCACAACCTCTCTCAAAATAGAATCAACGGGCACTCTACCAGAATATTGAAAATTGTCCAAATCTTCAGACGGTTCCAAGTAAACCGGAACATCACCCCAAACTCTTACAGCGTAAAAATAGCATAGTGCTCTCATAGTCAATGCCTGTGCCAAGTAGTCCCTTTGATCCTCCTCCTTGGGTAGACTGGCCGAAGGAATATGCTTGATTGCAGCGTTTGCACTGTTAATCGTTTTGTATAGTTGTGTCCATGAGGTTAAAGACAAGTCACTTGTTAACAGGTTGTCAAGTAGTTTGTCTATTTCACCCGACCCAGGGGTTTTTTTCTCAAAGTTATCTCCTCTCAATTCGCCCCAATTATAATAATTATATCGCATAGCGCTTCTGAAATTGAAGTAAATATCATTCACTCCAGCCCTCACATCGCGATAAGATTTCCACATGTTCTTTTCAACCAGTGAGCTGGTTGGTTGTTCATCCAAGAAATCACTACAAGACAGTACAGTGAGGTAAATAGCAATAATAGCTAAAAATTTACATGTTTTCATATCCTTATTTTTTTAAAATCTGATTGATGTGCCAATACCGAATTCTCTTTTCTTTGGGTACCTGTTTGTATCCATGCCAATTTCCAGAGCACTTCCTGATGATACTTCCGGGTCAAAACCGGAATATTTTGTCCAAGTTAAGACATTGTTACAATAAACAAACAGTTCGAGATTTCTCAAGCTTATTTTTTTGGACAAACTGGATGGAAGTGAATACCCCAACCTGACGTTTTGTAAACGAATATATGAGGCGTCTTCTATGTAATACGAATCCACAGTCCTGTTATTCTGGAAATAGTCAGCAACGGGTCTGGGGTACTTTGCCACGTCACCTTGTTCGATCCATGTGTTTCGAACAAAATCAGGGCTGGGCATTACGTTTGCGTTATCATTAGAATTAATCGTAGCCAATGCTTGATTATATAGTTCTCCTCCTAATGAATAATAAAATGAAACCAACAAGGAGAAGCTCTTATAATCCAGTGAAGAGTTTAACCCGCCATATAACTTTGGTTGAGCATTGCCAATTATCTGTCTATCTTTATCATTAATTACACCTTTTTCTCCCTCGGCTTCATGGGAATTATCCCAATCAATATCTCCACCCCTAAATGGTTCCCCATTCGGCAAGGTTTTTTTATGCACATTGCCATTATAGGCTACGCCATTTAAAAGATATCTGTTTTGAAATACCTCATTCTCAAATACCGGCGTTAATCTTTGCCAATCTTCCGTGAACGCATTTGATTCATCGTATTGAAACACTCCGAGGTTCTTGTAACCATAGAAATCGCCGATTTTACCCCCTTCTTGCACTAACCATGTGGAGTTTACCAAATATGGTTTACCATCAGAAAGTTCTATGATTTTATTATCATTCTTCGCGATGTTGAATGACATATTCCATAACCAGCCCCCAGTACGGATCAAGTCTCCGTTGATTAAAAATTCAAAACCCTTGTTTGAGATAGAGCCGATGTTACGTCTTATACTGTTAAACCCGATCTCTTTGGGCAATTGATAATTGGTTAATAGATCCTCGGTGTACTTGTTATAATAGTCAAAGGTTAAATTTATCCGATCAAACAGTCTCATGTCTAATCCGATGTTGAACTGGGATGTTTCTTCCCATTTGAGATTTGATAACCCTAACGAATAAGGGGTTAATGATACGATATCATCGTATACTCCTCCCACGTCATATAACATCATGTAGTCATAGTTTCCTATGCTCTGATTTCCTGTTTTTCCAATACTGCTTCTTATTTTAATATCATCAAACACTTCTTTCGTGTTGGCGAAGATTTTTTCATCCGAGACTCTCCATGCGATGGATAGTGATGGAAAGTGTCCCCAACGAGTGTTGTTGGAGAATCTGGAAGATCCGTCAGCTCTATAATTTATGCTTATGATGTATCTTGAAAGGTAATTGTAGGTTCCTCTAAAGAAATAGGACATCATTGCGTTTCCCTCTTTCAGTGAATTTGTATTGTTCAGGTCTAAATTCCCGACAAAAGCATTCATTGTATAGATATCATCGGAGGGAGAGTCCTTACCATAAATTCTTTCAACCTCTCTGTTCCATTTGTCCATACTAAATCCCACAACAGACGATAGGTGATGCTTTCCTTTCAAGACTCTGTAATAGTTGAAATAATTCTCGTTTGACCACTTGGTATTGAGAATGTTGATGGCTCTTGCATTATTGGTAGTCTGCTGAGCATTTAAAATAAAACTCGGGGTCATTGCAACTTGTTTAGACAAATCAGCCCGGGCACTAATATTGGAAGTAAACTTCAAATGATTTGTCAAATCAACATTTAACGCTTGAAAAATTGTCGCGTTATAATTTGTGGAGAAATTTGTTGCATACTTGTAGCTTAATGGGTTAATACCCCACAGATTTCCAATTAACGAACCATCCGGATAATAAAGAGACAACGTCGGCAAACGTCTCATCACGTTGTTCAGATAATTGAACTCGTCAATTCCTTTCTTCTTCGAATAAGAAAAGGAATTCCTTGATATAAGGTTTAATTTTTTGGTAGCCTTGTATTCTGAATTCAATCTTGTTGTCAATCGATCATAAGAGGTGTTGTGAATAATTCCTTTTTCACTTAAATAACCGGCATTCAATTGATAATTCATGTTGTCGGCCCCTCCTCCAATACTTGCATCTATTTGGTCTCTGTTGCCAGTCTTGAATGCTAACTTTTGATAGTCATTGTTAGAATTGAACATGAAATTTGTGGTATCTGTCAATAAAGCAATATCGGTGTAAGGAAATGAAATTGGTACATAGTCTTTACCTTCATTGTTGGCATATTCCAATCTTCTTGCCAAATAATTTCTCAACAGCTGAGGGGTTATTTGTTCCAATCTGTGTGACAAGTTAGAGATTGAGTGAGAATACCTGATATCGATCATTGGTTTTAATTTGGTTCCCTGTTTTGTGGTAATGATAATCACTCCATTTGCTGAACGAGAGCCGTAAATGGAAGCAGAAGCCGCATCTTTCAAAACCTCAAGAGATTCAATGTCAGCTGGATTTATCGCATTGATGTCATCCATTTGGACCCCATCCACGATATACAAGGGACCTACGGCATTATCGGAAAAGGTTGCGATTCCTCGAATGTTAATGGACGACGCTTCACCAGGTTGACCGGAACTGGCGGAAATTTGTACCCCTGCCACTTGTCCTTTCAATGCATCAAGTGCAGAAGTTGTCATTTTAGAGTTGATGTCGTTGCCGCTAACAGATACAACGGAACCGGTGATATCTCTCTTCCTCATGGTTTCATACCCTACCACGACCAACTCATCCAACTGTTCACTTTCGAATTCCATTACCACATCCAATTTAACTTGGGTAACTTCAATGGTCTGACTTTTCATACCTACATAGGAGAACAACAATTTCGTGCCTTTAGGAATGCTGATGCTATACTCTCCATCAATATTCGTGACAACACCCGAGTTGGCATTTAAATCCCTGATCGTAACGCCAATCAGAGGTTCTCCCTGTGTGTCTTTCACGACACCGGTAACATTTAGATTTTGAGCTGTTATCCCTGTAACAGCAAATAAAACCACAAACAATGTGAATACTAATTTTAATCTTTTCATGATAACTTGAACTTTTACATAGTAATGTGACCTTGTCATTAATTTTGATTGATATTTTTGTTAATTAGAAATGCGTTTTTCTATTTCATTCCTGGAGATGAGGAATGCGTCTGCAACAACAATCCCATCAGCTTCTTCATTTGTTATTGTAATTTCAATGGGATCATCCGGCTTTAAGAACAAACGACAGACTTTCACAAATGGGTAAGTTTCATCGGGAATATTCTGCTTCATGTTGATCATTAATTTTATTGTTTCATTCGGTGAATTAATTATGACCTTTGCATTTGATGCTCTATTTGCTCCAGGAGCAAATAAACAGTAAATGTCGTAGTTGCCGCTATGTTGGATCGTAGTTTTGTAAATAGCTTCCGAAAGCAACGATTGATCCAGGGTGTATCTGTACCCGCTTGATTCCATGAAAGGGATCGAGTTGGAAGAAGTACCCCAGTCCCCTTTAAAGGAGGCATCGCTATCATCCAATATGACACCTTTGAAATCAGATTTTAGATAAACGCCCCCATCGTGTGAAAGAATCTGGCCATTTTGATCTAATTTTTCCTGCAACTTGGTCACATCAATTTCCTGAACAGCCTGGGAACTGTTGTGGAATGCCTGTGCAATGGCAGTACCCGCGGATTCTCCCAAAATCATGTAGACTGGCTCCATTCGCAATGATCCATACATAACATGCGAAGCCGACATGCACACTGGCACCAGTAAATTCTCGCATTGTTCCTTTTGGGGAGTAATCGAGGAGTAGGGTATTTCGTAGGGACGTACCGGTTGGTGACCGGTTAATCCTTCCATCTTAAGGATTCCGTCTTTTTTATCCACGAACTTTCTCACGTAATGTGAATCAATCATATACGACCCCATACCTACGCTGTTATTTTTTTTCGCGTTGTCCCAGGCATCAAATTGAGTCATGACATATTCTCCGATCATGCGTCTTCCTTCGCGGATATATAGTTGATGAGGCCAATTTTCGGTATCAATAAATTCATCTTTGCTGAGCCCCCATGATAGGACTTCTTCTCTCAAGGATTTGGGTACGCGAGGGTCATTACCTAGAAAATAGAAGAGTCCCTGGAGGTAGTCTTTGTGATCAGTCCAGATTGAATCCCTTTGTTTGTAATTCGACTCTGCGTAACTCCAACTGCCGTTTATCAAATCTGTTGAAAACATTCCGTTGTTATTAAAGTCTGTTTTTCCATCGGGAAGTTTTGCAATGGAGACGATGTTCGATAAGTTTATCTCGCTTGTGGATCTCAGAATTGTCTGTAGCAGCAATTCATACCGTTTGGGATTGTATGTTGTCGGCTTACCGATTGAGACAAAATTTTGGGGATCTTGTGTCAGGCACAATCTGAAATTATAGGCTTGTGATTTGTTGTCGCCAGTTCCAACTTTTCCTGCTTTTCCAATATAGATATCAGGGAGCAGATTGTTTTCCTCGTCGTAAGGATCCAATTGTTTGAAAGTATAAAGATCTTGTTTCCCGGCACCAGGTTCATGATAGGTATTTCTTGATTCTCTCCCAACCACGTATGATACACCACTTGCAGCCATCAAATCTCCCTCATAGCTCGAGTCAATGAAGTATCTTCCTTTAATTTCCTGACCCGACTCCAGGATGATTGATTGGATACGGCCATCCAACTTGTGGATGGAAGTTTTCTCGTGCAACCTGGAATTGAATATAAGGTCAATGTCGTATTCCGACAGCATTTCAAGAAATAGGGATTCTGCTGCGGAGGGTGTAACGCGATAGTTGACTCCATGTCCCCCGTGATACGTTGCGTTTCTTTCAAAGAAATTGTGTGTGAGTCCGCCGATAGTAAATGATTTGCCCACATCTACATATCCCAGTCCACCGGAAGTCATACCCCCTATATGCCCTCCATTTGCAACGAGTATTACTGACAGGCCTTCTCTGGCTGCCGCAATGGCAGACATGACCCCCGCTGATGTCGCCCCATATACGACCAAGTCATAGGTTTTGGGTGGGGTTTGATAGATTTCTATCTCTTTAATTTTGACGGTCGATGGAAGAGCTGAAAAATCTATTTGTATATGTTTCACATTTTTCCCCAAGCCAACAAAACGTGATTTATGATTTCCTCTCTGGTTGAAAGTGACTTTTGTGAAATCTTTCCCATTGGAGGAAATCTTTACGGGTAGTTTGGAAACACGAATCTCTTCACCGATGATTTTTAGCTCGTTAAAGTCAATCGGAGTGTCAAAATGAAAAGAAATCCATTTTTCTTTTTCTGTCCCAGGCAAGATGAATTCGTTCTCTAACAAACGATCATTAAGCAAAGTCAGAACTTCATTTTCCTTGTTTGAACTGGATATCGATGCTTGATAGGCTAGGTTTGCATTCTCTCTAATTTTATGAGCCGCGGCTATCAAAAATCCGGCTTCAGATGATCGCCATGGCCATTTTCTCTCTTTCAAGTACAATTCTTGCACGCTCGAGATAAATCTCTCTGCTCTTTGGTAATCCCCCATCATTACGGCCGCATTAGCTTGTAGTGCCCAGTGACCCTTTTCTGGCCATTCAGGGTAGTGCTGGTTGAGCGCATTGTAAAGTTGCTTGGCTCTATCTGATTTACTTTCTAACACCCCAAAGTACAAGGGGAAAGTTTGTGCTCCAGACTCTGGATACCATTTCTCCCAGTTGCTCATACCATTAAGGTGCCAATTGTAGCTGTTGTTTTCTTCATTCCACAAATGCTGTTCAATGCCTTCACGACATTTAAGCATTTTACCGTAATAATAATGATATTCCGTCTCCGACGCATCAATTGTATGCAGTATCCAGGAATAATCCTTTAATCCGGCATAAACTTCACAATTGTCCATCAAATACTTTATCTTGTAGTCCGGTTTTGCCCAAGTCAGTCCATCCGGCATCTGTGTCGTGATGATTGCATCCGCAATTATTTTTAGGTTCTCCTCTATCGATTTTACATAAGCTTTATCTCCACTTTTTTCAAGGTATTTCTTCACCAGTGAAAGGAATGTGGCAGCATAAGAATCTGTGGAATCATAATTGTGATCTGAATACTCTATTGAGTCATCACTGTAATCGACATAATATCTATATACTGTTCCTCTTAACCCGTTGTAGTCATTTTTTTCAGAATTCAAATGTGCCAGATACCACTCTATCCAGTTCTTTGTGACACCCATGTTCCTGGAGGTCGGGTTGTCTAGCAGACCAATAAGGGCTAAATTGGAAAAATAGGGCTCAATTTGTCCAATAACACTCTTACCCTCAAATGTGCTACTCGCATTTTGATTTCGATTGAGTAAGATTGCTCCTCTGGACGTTTGTAGGCTGGCTATCCATTGACTCTCCGCTTCAATGATATCCGTGTAATCTAAATATTCTCCAGGGAAAAAAGAGGTTTCAACGTATTTGTTTTCTTGCGATTGAATTTCTATCCTTCCAGCACAGGAGACAAATAGCGCAATCAGCGTGATATGGATTACCTTTTTAATCATTTCAAGTCTTTTCTTAACTTTTTCAGGTATTTCACGTAATCTTTAAACAGATTGACTGTCCTTTCTTCTCCCACTCTAAAGCCTGAATCTGGATCGCTGAATACACCCGGATATTGATAACAGAGTATCTTCTCGAAATTTTCAAACAAATTCAGGTCTTTTAGAATATCCTCCATGGGCCTGGGATAAAGAGACCGATCTTCGTTAAAAAGGAATGCTTCCAAATCAAACCAGAGATGCGATCCTTCATTGTTACATAACTCTTGTAATAGATCGGCAGCTTCTTTCCCGGTAAGATCATTTTTCGGCATTCTTGCAAAACCAAACGGACAAAGAATATCGAGATGCTGTAATAGTTTAGGGTAGGTGTCTAAGGCATTAGGCACTTTCATGCTGTTCGTAGCTAACATAACTGGTTTCCCGGGAGCAAAAGTATTGCAATATTGTTTAAACTCTTTGAAAAAATCTACAATATCGGACTTGCGTTTAAACCTTAAAGATTCCGTTTTTTCTCCGTTATCCAATCCACCACCACTCTCTTCCGAAACATAAAATCCATAAAATGATTTGTGGTGACCATACATATCCCATAGCTCTTTTGCTATTAATTTGTGCCATTCTAGTGATTCTTCTGTAAAATCGAACCATGCAAACATGCCTACTCCCATAAATACATGCATGCCTAGTTTGTCTGCTTCAGATAATATTGCTTCGATTGGGTCTTTGGCAGCAATAGGCATACGTTCCGGATAAATCTTTGATGGGTAGAATGCCTTTCCATCATAGTTGCCAACACTTTGTTCGTGTTTGCCCACATAGTACTGATTCCTAAATACTTCTTGGATTACAATGATGTCCATGCCAATTTTATGCATTGAAGAAATCATTTTCCTCCACTGATTGTCTGTGAGGTTAACAATATCCTTATTCCAATTTTTTCCTTCTGTTTCACTCCAATGATAAATACCAAGCCATGCACCATCTATCGTTCTCGTTGATCGAATTTCGGAAGGGATGATTTCTATTTCTTTAGACTCCCTCACAACTTTCACTCCATCTTTAATAACCGCAATTATTTTATTTTTCCCTACTTTGTCTTTTGTAGGTAGTAAGAACTTCACCTCTTGTGATTTTCTTGCTCCAACGCTAATCGTAGATTTGTAAATAGTACAGTTATTGGTTTCACTATTCAGGAATACTTGAATTTCAATGTTTTTCTTTTCTTCACTTTTATTCAGTATCCCGACACGAATATCCAGATCAACTTGATTGGTTATTGTTGTAGGCGGGATAAGAGTAAGATTTAGATCTGCCCCAATACACATGAAAGGGATAAGCAATAATGTAAGAGTCAGGTATTTATTCATTATATAATGTTTAAAAAATAATTTATTAACATTCTATTCCAGTACCAATATCGGCATTCAATAGATGGGTAGTCGTAGATGATGTATTGCCTTTCCTGCCACTAAATTCCCATTCATCAGACAATGATATAGTTTGTGCTGAGCTACCTGCAAGTGTAAAAATGGCTATTATGAATGAAATATTGATTTTTGTTATCAGTTCCATTTTAAGTTTAATTTTTTGAGGTGTTTTTAATTAACCGAATGGTGCAAATCGGTGGTTACTTCACCAGGATCCCATCTATGACTTCAATGTTATGTTCGCTATCAATCTTTTCCAGGCTTTTCCAGACCTGATACAAGCCCCGGGGAACATGAAAACAGCCTTTCCATTTTCCGCCTTTCAAATCAAGCAACACATCGCCCCGACGGTTGAGGTAGCCCCACCATTCGGGGTATTCCGGATCTCTGAAATGCTTCCAGGTGTAGTTGTGCACTTTTTCGAACCATACCAGGCACTCCTGTGACCCTGTTAGCTGATAGCCCTTGATGAGCGATATAAGTGTCTCGATATGCACCCACCAGAGTTTCTGGTCCCATTCCAGCTGTTGGGGCGGAAATCCGTTACGGTCCATAAAGTAGAAGATACCTCCGTGTTGTTTGTCCCAGCCGTAGTTAAGCATCCTCAGGGTTGTTTCCACTGCTTGGTTGATGAGTTGAGGGCGGTTGAGGCGTTCCCCCAAATCCATAATAAACCACATGGCTTCAATACTGTGTCCGGGGTTGACAAGCCGGCCGTCGAACGTGTCGGAAAGTGAGCCGTCTTGGTTTACGTTTTCCACGATCAGCCCTCCCAGTTCAGGGCGTAAAAAGACCTCCATGACTTCGTGAATACACTCGTCTATGGTTTTTTTTAGGAATTCGGGATCGAGCAGATGTTCTATTTCGAGTGCAAGGTTACAGAGTATCATCGGCAGAGAAAACGATTTCAGGTTGCGTGTCCCGGCGTAAGCTTTGTTCCATTTTCCTTTGGGGTTACTGCGCCTCGAGAGTACAATGTCGAAAGTCCTTTTGGCTATTTCAGCATACTCTTCGTTTCCGGTTGCCTTGCTTAGCTGTCCGAAAGCCATTGTTGCAAATGTGTACGAAAAAATATTGTAGGGCTCTATCAAGGGCTCCCCTTCGCGTGTGAGCGAGAAATACCAGTTGAGGTTGCCGTCGTGTCCATGTTTTTTCAGAAACTCGCCGCCCTGTATGGCACAATCGAGCCACTCCTGTCTTTTTTCCAGATTGTTGTATAACATGGAGAACATCCAAACCTGACGGCCCTGCAGCCATACAAATTTATCGGTATCGAACACATTTCCTTTCCGGTCGAGACAAGTGAAGTATCCACCGAACTCATGATCTTGAGATTTACTCAGCCAAAAGGGAAGCACATTGTCCAACAGTTCGCTTTTGTACTGTTGTATTGTTTTTTCAACATTTATGACCGGCATCTTAGTATCCATTTTTTCCATTTCTTATTCGCTATATAAGAACAATTAATTAAATATATGCCACAAAGTAAATAAAAATAATTAATAAAATGATATTAATAATAAATTAATTTAATAATTATGTTGTAAAACATAATTTACATGATGAAAAAACGTTTTTTCTAAAACTTTTTTATGAAAATAGAGAAATTTTAAAAAAATGCAGACCGGATTAGCGTTATTTCTCGTAAAACTTGTCCGCTTCTTTCAAGGAGTCTATCTTTCCAACGTCCATCATCTTCATATTGGCAGGAGCATAGCACGTTATCGAATGAATTTTGCAGACAAACAGGTAGAAATCAATAATGGAGAATTTATCTGGGAAATCCCGCATATAGCCAAGGATGGAAGGGTGAAGGATGTGGATTCCGGAAAATGCGAGTTTCTTACAGGTGTCGTTATGGAAATCAGAAAAAGGTGTTTTTATTTCTCCCGACTTTTCATTTATCCATCCGGCTAAATGATTGTTTTTGTCGAAAAGGAGATAC